>Ga0209589_1003586_pt1 | contig 27088 bp, 15 predicted proteins | sample CowpeawhiteBW_FD_187525 | JGI IMG/M metagenome (GOLD analysis project Ga0209589, IMG submission 187525) | Root nodule microbial communities of legume samples collected from California USA - Cow pea white BW (SPAdes) (version 2) | ecosystem: Host-associated > Plants > Roots > Nodule | place: USA...
CATAATGATATAATAATATATTATAAAATATAATAATATGTAATAATGTAAATATAAAAATATAATAATATTACTATAATTAAAATATAAGGTAAAAAATTATAAATTTTTTAAACTTTTAAAGATATGGAAATAATTAACTATTTCAATTTCAATATTATTGCAAGATTAAGATTCATATATTGTGAAAATTGGAATTCAAAATATATACAGTAACATTTTCTCTAAAAACGATTATCAAACTGAAACTTTCGAATGAAAGTAGATACTATTTAACTAATTAAACCAAAAATATATCAATAAAATTTGAATTTCTACATTCAAAAAAAAATTGTGAAATAGTGTAGGTTTTTTAATATATTCTTATAATATCTCTAAACAATTTTCAAATATTTTTAACTTATAAGAAAGGTTCGTATTTAATATATTATCAAAATATGAAAAATGATAAATTGAAAAAATTTAATGGAAATACATTAATATTCACAATTAAAAATAATAAGTTAAAAGTATGATATAGAAAATAAACAAGTAATATAATATTTAGGATCAAAAGCTTCGTGGTTCTTAATAATATATTAATATATTAGTCCTAATATAACAATAACAATAGTAAAAATAATTAAAATATGGTGTAAAATAGTAAATAAATAATTGTAAAATTTAAATATGAATTTTTAAATATTTTTAAATAATTTTTACATATTTTTGACGTTTTACACAAACTTAAATAATAATTCAAAAAATAATTTTTATACATAGACATTGGTATATCATTACAAGTTAAAATTATATATTCTTAAAATTTTTAAAGATATAAAAATCACTAATGATCTCGATTTCAATATTATTTTTTCTAAATTAGGATATATATTGTCAAATTTGAAATTTAAAATATATAGTAATAAAGTTTGAATTTAAATTTTAAATTTTAAAACCTATAAAATATGGGTGCAAAGTTAAAATTTGAAATTCAAGATCCAAAAAAATTGTGAAAAAAGGACTTTAATAGAGGAGTCTACCATAGTCTAACCTTTGAATTTTTGCATAGTGTACTATTTATATTTGTCTACATAGTCTACATTTTGTAAGTTTTGGTTGTTTACTATTTATATTTTGTTTGCAGTCTAACATTTTTATCTTTAAGAATCTACTATTTATATTTAGGTGTAATTAGTCGGATAATACTCACTTTTGTTCGGATATGTCAGTTTGATACCCGCTTTTAAAAAGGTGTCAATTAGATCCCTTTGAGAAAAAAAGTATTAAAGTCATTAACGGTATCGATATTTAAAATGACTTACAAGAGTGAAAGGAACCTAATTGAGACATTTTTTCAAAAGTTGGGACTCGATTGACACATTTTTAAAAGCGATTACCAAACTGACATATCTGAAGAGAGTGAGTATTATCTGACTAATTAAACATTACATTTATATGCACGATCTATCATTTGTAGCTTTATATCGTTTACTTTTCACATTTTTTGTATCGTAGTCTACTCAATAATTTCTATATCATCCATCATTTTTATTATTAGAGAATTAATTATTATATTTTTCTACATTTTTTACTCAATATTTCATTTAAAATTAAATTAAATTTCTTAATTTTAATTAACTAAATCTTAATATATTATTTAAAATATTAAAAACATATATAAATAATTTAAATACATTTTTATCATAAAATCGATTAAAATATTATTATTGAATTTTATAAAATAAAATTTATATTAAATTTAATTATACTTTTATAATTTTAAAATTCGATATCGCCGTGCGTTGCACGGGGAAAAGTACTAGTAGAAGAAACAATGAGGCTACACCCTTCTGCACAACTGCTGCTTCCCAGAGAATGCAAGGAAAAATGTGAGATCAATGGATATATATGACTTTCCTGCTGGGACAAGGCTCATCTTCACTGCATTTTATTAAAAAATGTTTTCAAATAAACTAACAAAACTGAATTTTTTTTGTACGTTTGGAAAATGTATAGATGATAGGTGAAGATTTTAAAAGTGTTGAGCAAACAAAACTTGAGTTCATTTTAGGAGACCAGGTAATTGAGTCTTACAATCAGGTACTAAAATTGAACTTCGACAATAATCTGCATAACAATACACAAAATATGCATAAATTATCCGTGAGAAAAAAGTAATATTATTAGAGTGAGTCTCATACTAGTCTTGTTAGAGTAATAGGAAGTGTAACAACTGAAACCTTTACCTAAGTCCAGTAAGGTAGGGTACACTAGATGAAATGCAATGGTGACCAGACACCACAAAATTTGTATCATCATGAAGAACATATCTGGTTGGTGCCTAATTTCAATTTAATTTCCGAAACCAGAGTTTGACCTCTTTGTGTATTCTGCCACTAGTTGAGCTAGAGATGAAGATTTGTTCTTAAGAAGTTTCTTAGGTGAATCATATTCTTCTATCAACCCTGCAGATCAATATGAAGAGAAATCATATTCACATTTATCATGAGAAGAAAAGGAAAAATAGTGACAAATCAAGAAGGAAGTTAAATGATGCTGCATTTCAGATTTGATTATTGCGAGAAATAATCACGTTTAATTCAAAAGCTTTCACGACAAAAGTGATTATTTCTTTGGAAAAAGACTAAATAAGCATGAGGAAAGAGACAAAGTGATGCATACCTTGATTTAAAAATAGAACCATGTCACTGTCGATGATAGAAGTTATCCTATGAGCAATGGTAATGACTGTGCATTCTGAAAAATGTTGCTTAACTATTTGCTGAATAATATTATCTGTGGCTGTATCAACTGATGCTGTAGCTTCATCAAGCACCAAGATCTTGCTTTTCTTCAGTAGAACACGGCCTAGGCAGACCAACTGCCTTTGACCCATGCTCCAATTTTCTCCATTCTCAATCACTGCAAAAACTCGTAACAATAAGTAACACTTCCTTACTACATTTAGACATATAATTGAAACATGCTAAATCAATGTTCAAAGTTTTGAGAAGTCACACCTATGGAGTCCAGCTTCCCTTCTTTTTTCCTTACATCATCTCCCAGTTGGCACATATCTAGAGCCTGGAATGTTTCTTATTAGAAATTAGCATCCTGCACTAAATAGACAGGTTTCTCATAGTTTGAAAAAAACCAAATTACCTCCCAAATCTGTTCATCTGTGTACTCTTCCAATGGATCCAAGTTGGTTCTTACAGTCCCTTCAAACATCGTTGGATCTTGAGGAATAATGCTGAGTCTAGACCGCAAATCATGAATTCCAATCAAAGATATGTTAATGTTATCTATTAATATTTTTCCATCCATAGGTTCAATAAGTCGGAGAAGTGTTTGCACAAGAGTTGATTTTCCACTTCCTGTTCTTCCCACAATACCAGTTTTTGATCCAGCAGTAAAAGTGCAAGTAAGACCTCGTAAAACAATAGGCAAGTGAGGAGCATATCGAACCTGCATAACACAGCTCCTCATTACAGTTATATACCATAAGAAAACTAGAAAAATATAATTGCAGCCTTCAATTCACAAACAAATTGAAAACCATTGAAATGTACCTGTAAATCCTGTATATGAACCTCTCCAAATGATGGCCAAGAACAATCCGGTTGGTTATCTTTAATCACAAGAGGAGCTTCACTTGGGAGGGATGTGTACTGGAGTATTCTTTCAACAGATATAATTTTTTTCTCCAAGTCGCAAAGAAACCAGATTACTTTAGTTTGCACAGTATTTAGATTAAGTCCATATGTCACAGCCAATCCCGCAATGCCTTGGAAAAAATAATTGGAATGAAAGATGAATGAAGTTGGTTGCTTAGTTCATAAAAAAGTAACATATGAGCAGTGAATTTATGTCTTATGAAGTACTCACCAGGAGCAGTCATTGAATTTGGGAAAGATACCAAGAATACCAAACAGAAGGCAAATATGACAGTGGATAAAATATCCAATCGGAAATTCAACCATTCAATTGCAGTAGCACTGTATAGTTTGGGTTGGGAATATCTGTCTATCAACTTCATATTTATGTCATTAAATCTTGATTCTTGTTCAAAACTTCTTATGGTTGTTGATCCAGAAATTGTTTCAGAAAAATGTTGTATAACTGGAGCTTGACATGTACCAACCAATCGTGCCAATTCTCTTGCAGATGCCGAGTAGTACCGCTACATTCATTGAATCACTTTGTTAGCATATACAGTGGTAATCTTTGCACAATGATATCAATCAGATTCATAATTTTCTTCCCCTCAGAACTTCTGAGAAATGTGAAAAATTAAGTGCATTTCAAATACTTAATAAGAAGGAAAAAAATTCTGACAGCTGGTGTTAAGAGTCTTCAAATTATAAAGGTTGGATATTATCCAAAACTACCTGGTACCATATGCTAGCTGCCATGACAGGAATCAATACTATGAACACCTGCCATGCAGCTTGAGACATCACAATAACATTTCCCAATAGTTGAACCAGATTGAGAGTAATTCCCCATAATATATTTGCAATGTACATATCTAGTGAGCTTTGGTCTATTGAAGCCTGCAACAAATAGAAAAACTATGATTTTGTCAACAAGTACTTTCAATATGGTCATTTAAAAGAAATCAAACATTCGAAAACAATGCAATTAGCCATTTACATCAGCTGAAAAAGTCTCTTCAAATTAAACCAATGAAGAATATCAACGAATACCGACATACTCTGTTGAGGATTCGACCACTTGGGGTGGAATCAAAAAATGATATTGGTGCTCGAAAAATACAGAAATGCATTTTATCGAAGAGCACAGTGGCTGTCTTGTATCCAGCTATCACAGCAAGAAATGATCTAGCAAAGGTGAAAATGGAACTTCCAATTGCCAAAGCAACATAGACAACCAGGAGTGTAAAGCTTCCAATATCAGTTTCTGCTGTTGCTGAAACAGGAGTTGCTACAGTCATCCAATAATTGCTTGCAATCTGAAAACCCACAGTGAGTATCTGCGAAAGTAATATGAAGGGCACAAGAGCTCCTCCATAAGCTGTTGTGATGTATTTCCAGAACACTCTAAATCCAACTCTCCCCTTTTCTCGTTCTTCTTCTTGAACAAGTTGTCCTTTGGGCTCATCAGTGTCGTTTCGCTTATCATTTTCACCATGTATGTTTTCCACATTTTTCTCAAGTTCAAAATCACTTAACGAATTTGTTTTCTCTTCGGTGGTACTTGATGTTTTAAATGTTGGTCTTCTCTCTAAGGACTTGATTGAAGACAAAGCTGCTGTGTGTGCCCCTACAAGTTCCATAAAATCAGTGCCTGTCTTGAGAATGTCATTGTATTTTCCTGATTGAGTTATCCTTCCTTCTCTCATGACCTAGATTAGTTGTAAGCAAGATTAAAACACTGAGACAATAGTATAAATTGACCAAATGCAGATGTTTCAATTCTTGAATATGAAATTTATGATTCAATCACTCACCAATATTAGATCAGCATCAGGTAAGAACTCTACTTGATGTGTTACGTATATCACAGTTTTTGATTTTAAAAGGCCAAGCAAGCACTCCTGAAACAGTGTAGTGTAAATGCAAAATCAGATAACTCATGTAATGAACTGAATAGATGTAAAGTGTTAAAAAAGATTCAAAGATTGTATCGAGTATTTGGAAGTCTAAAATTACCTTACCAAGAAAAAAACTAGATTGCGCAGAAAAATATATACCTTAAAGAGATGAGATCCTGTATGAGCATCAACGGCACTGAAGGGATCATCAAAAAGATATATATCAGCATCTTGGTATATTGCACGGGCTATTTGCACTCTTTGCTTTTGTCCACCACTCAAATTGATTCCCTTCTCCCCAATAATTGTTTGATCACCAAATGGTAGAATCTCAAGGTCCTTTGTCAAGGAACATGCCTCTAGCACCTTCTCATACTTCTCACTGTCCATCTCTTTACCGAATAATATGTTGTCTTCTATCTTGCCACTCTGAATCCATGGTGATTGAGAAACATAAGCCTTTGTTCCACATATTTTCAATGTCCCAGATATCTTTGGTACTTCCCCAATGATACAAGAAAGTAAACTAGACTTGCCTGATCCAACAGTACCACATACAGCTACTCTCATACCATGAAAAACATTGAGATTTATGTTTTTCAATGTTGGATTAGGAGAAGATAAATCCCATGAGAAGTTTCCATCCACTAATTCAATTGCCTTATCAGAACTTCCCCATGGAAGCTTCTGTACTATATCAGTCTGCAACTCCTCTAGTCGAAGAAATGATGCAATCCTATCCAGAGAAACTTTAGTTTGTGCAATCATAGAAATTGTGTCGGGAAGACTGTAGATGGGCATTTGAAGAATTCTGAATGTTGCAAGTGCTGACAACACCTTCCCTGATTCAAGTGGTATCCCCACAAAAATACAAGCACCAAATGTAACAACTGCAATAAAAGTTGGGGCGTTGTGGAAGATGAATCGAATAGTTGCAGTACCAGCAAGAAATTTCTTTAGCCACGTCTCCTCACTCTTTCTAATCTGAATAATCTTTGACAAGAACTTCATCTCCCATGCTTGCAGTTTTAGAATCCTCATATTCTTAAGGATCTCAGATGTAGCCTTCATTCTTTTATCTTTGAACTCCATTATCTTGCCTTGGAACTTTTCTTGCAATGATGCCACAGGATGGTTTAGCAACATCACAATTACAGTGGCAGCAAGAGCAGCTATTGAAGCAACACCAACACTTCTATAGAGAATTACCAGGGCCAAAGCAAGCTGCAAAACACACATCCATGGATCATGCATGTACCAACAGAATTCACCAATTCTCTCAGCATCGACAGTCATTAAGTTGATGATTTCCCCAGTACTACGAACCTCCTTTGATTGACAAGAAAGAGTCAAACCTTTAGCATAGATCATTGCCACCAACATGGATTGCATTCTAACCCCAACCTGCTGGAACCTAAACATCCAGTGCCTCTGTGAAAGACACTCCACAAGCTTTGCAGCAACAAAAGTCGCAGCCAAAACATAGCCTTCATTTTTAATCATGTATTCTCCATTGAGGTATTGAACAAGGATATCAATAAGAAAGGGTCCAACATAAGAAGCACACGCGTACAGGAATGCAAATAAACCTGATAAAAAGATCCCTTGCCATGTCGACAAGAATAAAACCTTGGCCAGCTTAAGAGTGGTCACATTCCTAACACTACCAAACTCTGACTCGACTTTGCTTCTAAAAGTTGGAAAAACCCCATAGGCACTGTCACCAGTAGCAAGAAGTGGGAGGTCCTCATGGTTTAAAGTCTTCTCATTTCCTAGTGTTATTAATGGAGTGATCCATGAAAAAGAAAGAACACTGAAAAATCCAGCATTTGAATATCGGGTCAAATTTTCATTTCCTCTAGTCTTAATAGGATCAGAATTGTTAATGGCACTAGAGTCACCATCCAAAAGAGGCTCTTCAAGAGGGGCAAGCTTGGCCATATTGCTAACAGAACATCCAATATAACACAGAAATAAATAAACCCGTAATAGTGGAATCTACGTCAGAAACAAGGCAATAACAAGACAACAAGAACTAAACACAAGTAACACAAAATTATGGACAAACATGGGAGTCCTGATCATATTTTCAAGGCCAAATCAGAAACTGTGGCAAACTCCTATGAACCATCATGTTTATACAAGTAAAAGTACCTAAGTAAGCATAAGACAAGGTTGAACACACGAATAACAAAGCCGCAAACAAGACTGTTTTTGTAATACAAAAGACCAGAACTTTATATTCCAATTCTTTCACTCTTTTCTGTGTGGTCGTTCACTTTCACTTTCTTTGATGACCATGGCTCGAGAAAGACGATTAACTAGACTATGTAGAGTGAAGCAGAGGAAAACTTGAGTTGGATGATGTACCATGGAAGAAGAGTAGCGAAAGAAGAGTGAAGACAGTAGAGCATGATGTGATATATGATAAATAACTATTATTAAAGAAACAGAACCAAGCAAACAAGAAGTTTCCCTTAGTGGGAAAACTTTTCTTGGTGAAGAGCAGTGTTTGACTTGTTGACGTTGCACCAAAGCAAGACTTCTTTAAAATCATCTTTAAATTAATGAATTATACAAATAGATTTTTTATTTATCAATTTAGCTGTGGGATTGTATTTTATTGATTTATGACACACTAATTTGAAATTAAAAAATAAATTCAACGCTTAAGAAGACGACTATTCATATGATTTTATTATTTTAAAAATATTTAAAGGAAAGATTGATATTTAATTATGGCTGAATTGTTATTTAAACTAACTAAAAAGAAGATAGCGAGTTGAAGTTGTAAACTAAGAAATTTAATTTCTAAAAGATCGTTGAGATTCGTGTGTCATTATACACTTTCGGGATATTATTTATGAAAAGCGACATAAAAACAGCAAACTATTCCTAGGTATTTAATGCTCAAGCTAATTCAATTTGTTTTGGAAAAATAGGATCACTTCCAAGTTAACCATTCACTTTTGGTGGAATAAAAATTCATTCTTATCTCAATCCTTTTATTCAATTTATATGTAATTTTCTTTGTTCTTGTATTTATCCTCACCAAAAAAATTATAATTGTATAAATATTATATAAAACTATAAGCTATAATCACTGCACAAAAGATCAAAAACTTATAAAAAAATAAAAATATTTAAATGTATGTCCTATAAATGTGTTAAGAAACTATAAACTAGAAATCAAAGATGGTTAGAAGACCATACGAGATAAATATGTACTTATTTATTTTCACCCTCAATATTTGATTTTAAAATTCAAATATTACATCTAGCCATACTCATATAATCACACTTGAGCAATGTATTTGTGATGAAAATTAGAATGATTTTAAACAATATTACGAAAATATCATCTTTACACGATAATATTTAGAGTTGAAACAACTTTTTTTTAATTAAAAGAAATATTAATCACAAAGATGTAGGGAAAATTATGATTCTAATTATTAGAATAAATACGAGAGATATTATATCAATAATATTATTTTAATATGTTTGATATTATGTCGCGTATTATTTCTCATGTGTGCAACCATCATTATTTATCGTATTCAATGATGACTTTTTTACAAAGATTATGATTGTATTGTATTGTATTTATATAAACACAACATCTGATATACGATAGCACTACACTATTTCTCCATTCTATCTTTCTTTTCTTTCTCGATATAAAAAATGAGTACAAAGGAGCATTTGTCCATTCTATCTTTCTTTTCTTTCTAGATATAAAAAATGAGTACAAAGGATAATTCATACAATTTCAATATTTATGCTTAATCTTAACAAAAAAAATAAACTTAGCTACAAAAAATAAAAGAGAAACAATTTTATGATCTATGAAGATTTCTCATTCACTTATTGAAGTTTGTCCTCTTCCCTTCGAAAAGTTTTTCTTTCTAATGATAAATTATGTAATAATAAAAAGCTCTTTCTTCTATTTACAAAATTCCAAACACATTTGGATTAATGAAGTGGACTTGCACATATCCTTTCTTGAGAGGGAAAGTCTTGTCAAATTTGTTCTAAGTACCCCTTTTCCAATTTTTTATGTTTTTTTTTCTTTTTGAAAAATATTTTTTGACAAATTGTTTTTACAAATTTGACAAAATTTTCATAAAAAATAAATTATTTTTTTATTTTTTAATTAAAATGAAGTAATAAAGTAGTATCTTTTGTATTTAAATAAGTAGTTTGTAAAAGTTTGTTAAGAAAAATTTTGTTAAACAACCATTTTCTTTTTTATAATGCCAAATTAGATGGAAGAAAGTCAGAAAAATAAAAAATTTTCTCTAGAAATAAAGGAAGTGAAGGAAAAAAAGAAGTGTCTGCCTTATAACGGGTTAACGTAATTCTACTTATCTTTGTCTAAAACATTCACCTCATTTCTTGTAGAAAATTCGGAAAAAACGTTCGTGTGGATTTTTTTTTCTTTTATATATATATATATATATATATATATTCATAGATATTTTTTAATATTATTATTTATATGTTTTTAATTTTAAATAAAATTATTTAAAATTAATTTTTTAACATATAAATTTAGATAAAAAAAATATATTAAAGTACCATTCAAATAAATTACACAACTAAATGTTAATTAAATAAATTTAGTCTTTTTCAAAAGACTGATTTATTTCAGTTGTACAAGAAAGTACAAGTTTAAAAAAATCAATCTTTTCAAAAAACAACTTAATCTCATAAATCTAAATAAGAAAATAAATATATAAAACCAAATTCAAAATAAGTGAACAAATAACGCATATTTACCTATTATATCATGACAGTCACATATGTCTAATTAATAAGTGAACAATTAAAAATGTGGACTCATTATCTAGAAATGTGAGATCCTTTTATTTTATTCTATTCTGAGAAGGGGTTTAGGTCTATCCTTTTCGAGGGTCCAGAGTCGGCCCATGTTGAGGACTCCAAGACCCCCTTCCAGCCCTAATAGCTTTCATTTGTCTCCTTTTTTAAAATCAGTTTCATCCCCTTCTTCCACCGCTTGAGCAGCAACTCTGCTAGACACCAGTTTTGCCTCCCTGAACTAGTGAATTATCCTTATTCAGAATTGTCTGAACTCATATCTCCATGTAAGTTGCATTAAAACCTCATTTTCTTTTCGCTTGTCTTTGTTCCTAAGCTATGATTTCACGAAGTCTTTGTCAATGTCTCATTTTCGTACTTGTATATCCTTCTTTTTCAGCTTCTTAAGGTACTGTTGTGCTGTAGTGAGCCTTGTTAGAGCTTTCTTAAGCTACAGTCTTCTTTTCCAGGTAAGGGAAGCTAGGGTTTATGTTTTTTGAAGTTATTTTGCTTACTCCTGATCTGTTTTACGTTTCCGATGCTTGAATAATGTTGATGGTTGCATGAAATTGTATGGTATGTGTGTGTGTGTGTGTGGCTGAACAAGGTGTTACAGGTGCGAATAGGTGAGAAACCTGTTGATCTCGCCCAAGTGGGTGACCCTCGCCTAAGCGAGAGTAGCAGGAACTCACCCATGGTTCCAGCTCGAATCGTCGCTTAGGCGACTAAATGTTTTTTTTTAGTGAGAAGTGGTCCCGTTTAGCGCGAGACGCTTTCATCTGAGCGAGGACTCGTTGGAACCTTGCAGCAACCACTGTTGAGCTTTCGCCTAGGCGAGAAGGGTTCGCTTAAGCGAAAGGACCCTTTCGCCTAAGCGAGGACCTTTAGCTTGGGCAAAAATTACTGGCAGAAGTTGTTGTGTTGGCTGATGTGGCTCCATGTTTGTGTAAATTACTTTTCCTTGCTCACGGTATGTGGCCATGCTTGATATGTATGCTTGAATGGACTGAAATGAATGTGTTATTATGTATTGAGCCATGACTTGGTTGGGTTGGACATTGTATACATTTATAAAGTATGAGATTAAATGAAATCTCGTTATGTTGAGTATGAAATAGAAAACATGACTTGTTTGGTTGGTGGTGAATTGGCATGAGACTTGAATGATTGAGATGGCATGTGGAATTTGTTGGTAAAAGAGTTTCAAGGGAAACTCTTAGTGATGGTAGTTAGTGTATACCTTGATACAGGAGATCTCTAGATAAATGAAGATATCCTGAATTCTAATAATCGTTCACGCTCACATAGAGCATAATGATTTATGTGGTGAGAATGACAGGAGGTCCTAGTCTTGGAACGTATTGGGCCTAAGACATTACAGGATTAACCCTGTGTGTGGTTGGGTGATAACCCCTTGTGTCTAAACTCTGCATAGTTTAGAAACCAACATATGTGCATACTTCCTTTAAATAGATTTTAATTCATCCCATGAATCATAACTTTAAGATTTTAATTTTAAAATCCTTGTACTAAAATATATCACCATCGAATAGTCTCCGATAAAACTTTTAATTATAAAAAAATGTCTAATGTTTCAAAAGTTTCTAATTAAATAAATAAATTAAAAAAGTTTCCTTTATTATTTCTAGTCCATAATGTAATCATATTGAAATCCACAAAAAGTAAAGCAGATTAAAATTATTAGAACTAAGATAATACCAATAGTTCATAAATAATAATTTACTTTAAGTATACCTTGACATATCGATTCATAAACTTATAAAAGTAATAACTACAATTTAAAATTTTATATTATATATTGAAATACATACTAAGTACTATATTTAAAATTGAAATTAAGTAACATAAATTTTAAAAAATTGATTTTTAATGTAATTTTTAAATTTTATTTTTATTTTCTAGCTTTGAAAATAAAATTAAAATGATTCGTTAATAGCATGTAGGTCAGATGAGGCCAATGAACCTTGCCGACCTAATATGTTTACATCAATTGATCAGCTTATTTAGGAATCTTTGTTTCTTTCAAATCCAATGCACATGCTTTGACTCTATTCTAAACCTCACAATTCAATATTTGTACGACCCACTCACTTTGTTTGTGTTGGATTCCACGTCTCTAAAACTCTTCAAAATGAAGTAGGTTTCTTGTGCTTTCTTTTTTCAAAACAACAGATATAATTGATGTAAAAGCAGAAGAAAAGTTTGTCCTTATTGATATCCTTCCAATTTCCTATCATTATTGGAAGGAAAGATAATCTAGTTGGGTCAACTACTTTTGCCTATCCTTAACATTTACATGTCATCCAAAACCCATGAAATTTAAGAAATCTTTCCTAAATTACTACTTTCATTTTCTCTAACTCCAAAATCAACCTATCCAAACATCATTACTGTCTCATCTTAGTTTTGACTTTCCTCTTGAGTGCATGGATATCATGGACTGATCATTGATGGTTTCCATCATCTGCCGAATCAATGCATTGTTCTCCTCTATAAGCTTCTCAGTATTTGAAACTTTGATCTGAAGCTCGTCTCTTTCTTTTCTTACTTCTTCCATGTCCCTCCTCAGTTCATCAAACTCTTGTTTTGTAATCAACTCCATTGATGAAGATGAACCATGTCTCTCAGTACTTGAAACTTTAGTCTTAATCTCATCTCTTTCTTTTCTTAGTTCTTCCATCTCCCTCCTCAATTCATCAAACTCTTGTTTTGTAATCAACTCCATTGATGAGGATGAACCATGTCTCTCAGTAATTGAAACTTTGGTCTTAAGCCCATCTCTTTCTTTTCTTATTTCTTCCATCTCCCTCCTCAATTCATCAAGCCCTTGTTTTGTAATCAACTCCATTGATGAAGATGAACCATGTCTCTCAGTATTTGAAACTTTAGTCTTAATCTCATCTCTTTCTTTTCTTAGCTCTTCCAATTCCCTCCTCAATTCATCAAACTCTTGTTTTGTAATCAACACCATTGATGAGGATGAACCATATCTCTCAGTATTTGAAACTTTGGTCTTAAGCCCATCTCTTTCTTTTCTTATTTCTTCCATCTCCCTCCTCAATTCATCAAACCCTTGTTTTGTAATCAACTCCTTTGATGAAGATGAATTATGCCTCTCGGTATTTGAAACTTTGGTCTGAAGCTCATCTCTTTCTTTTCTTACTTCTTCCATCTCCTTCCTCAGTTTATCAACCTCTTGTTTCGTAATCAACTCCATTGGTGAAGATGAACCATGATGGCATTGACCTCCTCTAACTTCAGTAGATTCTACTCCAAGTTCACCAAACTCTTGTTTTATAATCAACATTGATGAAGATGAGACATGAGAGCATTGCCCTCCTCTAAATGCTGCAGATTTTTCTCCAAACCCATACACCTTTCCTCTCTTCGATCTAGCCACATCAGACCAGACATCCAACTCATTTGGTGGAGGCTTTCCTTGTGCCAGTGCACTTTTGGTCAGTTGTTTCATTGTGCGAGTAAAGGCCTCCTGCCATCATCAATATAAGCATAATGTTTTAGAACAATCCAAAATAGAATAGAATCCTCGTAAAATATTACATGATTGTAAATATTAGGGTTCATTACATTTAGATTTTTCGATCTGCTGTCCACCCATGTATTGTCCTTGTGTTGGTGCAGGCGACGATACAACTCCAATGGGGTAGGGACAACTCCAGTCTCTTTAATCTGACAAGGAACAAAGAACACAAGTTCAGAAGTTGCTTGATTTTAAAGTCATCTCTAAAGTTACTTATAAAGTTTGTTAAAAGTAAAGCATTGTTGCTTAACAAAATTTATCACTGAAAACAAAGGACCAAACATTGCTTAAGAAAAAAATCATGTTTTAAATGAGAATAGTTTGAGTATTAAGGTGGGATCGATTGTAAGACATACAAAATTAAGTAAACACTTAATTTATTAACCTTAAAACATTGGAATTATTGCGTGTAGTGCTTAAATTTATTCCAGATCATAAGGCTTGCACAAATAGGAAAAACAATTAACTAAAAGACTATGCATTGTGGATGCAAAATGGCTTTTTTACACCAAGTCGTGAGATAAACAATATAATAAATCATATGTAGTAACAACTTTACCATATTAGCTCTATGCTGAGATGCAGAAATAGAGCCACCAGTGTGAGATGCTGCATAATTAGATGCTCGATTAGTTTTTGCTTGGGCACTCTTGCTTTTAAAATCTTCAGATTTCCAATGCTCACACAATTTCTCCCAGACTCCATCTTCAATCCAATTTGGTTTATCCAGTGTGGTTCGAGCCTTAACTAGTTTATTGGTCAACAATATTGAAGCTCTCTTTTGAAAATTCCGTTTTGCCCACCTGTAATCTGGCGGTCTAATGGAAAACTTTGTCTATATATATATAAGTAAATAAGTTAGCTAAAATAGACTAAACATGCAAATACAATTTTTTTGTAGTCACCAACATATGAAATCTCACCAAAAACTCCTCAAACATCGCGTCTCTTGTTCTAGCTGGTATCTTCCTCCAAGATGGCCAAGGATCAGTATAATACCTTGTGATGATATCCCCAATCCCACTAGCAGCAAGTCGTGAAGGTAAAAATCTGCAAAGATTACATGTTAATGGATAGAAGTTTTTAAAATGTGAATAAGTAACAAAATACAACATACCCTTGCCCATCAAGGTGTAGCATTGGCTTGTCATCATTGCTCTGTGTCTCTAATCCAACATCTGCCTCAATGATATGTCCTGCGTCTGAATTATCTGAATTTGTTGGTTGTGGAGTACATGGTGTGTGTACCCCTTGTATTGGAGATGGAGGTGCCACATCAAATGTTGAAGCGGATGCATCAGAAGAACCAGAAGAACTGGATACTGTTGTGTGTGATTCCAGAAATTGAGAGATCTTTCGTGGTCTACCACGCTTTTTTGTTGGATGACTGTTAGAAACTGTTCCGTTATTCTGATATTTCTCTGCCATCTACAATTATCACAAAAATTAACAATTTAGACTATGTGGAGAACATGACTATAAAGGGAAGAGATCATTATAAAACAAATAGCCAAACAATACAACTCAAAAAGCATAATATGTAGCTTTTATCATGTGTTAGGTTTAAAGGAATAACTTGAAAATGAATGAAGCCAAGCCAACATGCACAATAAAAACACATCCTAGACCCCACGTTCAGTGCATACACTAAAACCAGATAATTGAGTTGCAGGAGTAAATCATAGAGATCAATTTTAATAGTATTCAAAGACAATCCAGCAGAAATTGTACAGAGATGCAAGCTACCCATCAACTTCACAAGGTAGCTTGTTCCTAGCCAGCATGGCAAAATATATGAGGAAAATTATTCATAGTCTCAAAATTCAACAACAAGCAGTACATGGCATGCGTAAAGCAGACATGAAATAGAACATTAAAGAGCACAAACTTTATGAGTGATGGACTCACACCAGCATAATGAAAGAATTATAAAGACCACGTCATCAAAAGCAGCCAAAAGGCATATCAATCACCAGATTCATGCACAACAATTATATATATAAGTTTAAAAAAATCTTCCATATAGCAAGATAAAGAAGCAAAGTCCCCTTCAAAGTACCTCCTTAATCCAAACCTTTCCAATTTCAAACCAATTCGTATCCCCTTAAATCCTAGTTTCAATGTACTAATCCCATCAACACTTATATTCCTTTTTTATATTCAACTTGAACTATCTATCCCAAACAAAAATCAAGAGCTTTTTGCTAATTAAGAATTCATTGGGTTTACAAATCCATCATTACTACACCAAACAGAATAGGACAAAACTTACATTCAAATCAGTTAATAAGAAAACAGAGGATTAACAGAAACAAGTGTTATTAAAAAAGAGTTATTTTAGCCCCTACTGTCAGCAATAGTCAAGGTCACTGCATTCTCATAATGATGAATCCGTCCCCCAAATTTTAGAAAACACGTGAATATATTATCTCCTTTCTAAAATTTCAGCACAGTTATTTAAAATTAAAAGTGGCTAAATCCAGTGATCTCGTTTTCAAGTTTGAAGATCAGATTGATCGATACGTGCATGTTTGTATGCACGTTCGGATAACCTAGTACAAAGCACTTTAGGGCTTAAAGATACGTTTGGAGAATGACATTTTTGTGCGTATCTTTAGCCAAGAAGCACTTCTAAAAAGAAGAATCCAAACCTTCTATGCGTCCCTGGAGGGAATAAAAAAACAATTTTTTTTCCTTCAAAAAGACATGCAAACACAATGGTGATGATCACAGTGAATGGTGAAGACCCAAAAGAATAATATCAATGAAATACATAATAAACAACATTACCTGGCGCTTAGTTAACTTTTTGCTAGCGTTGCTCTTTCTCCTGGCCATATAAGAGTCGATTTCTTCCGCGTTACCCTTCCTGCTTCTGAAATGTCACACATTCATCAAGGTGAAAAAGAAAAGCACAAACACAAACTCAATATAGAGAATGGAAGAGAAAAAAAACAATTAAAGTATAGCACCGATTTTTACATGTTGGAATGTGAGAATGGGATAAGGGTGTTGCAAAGTACACCGAGTGAGTGAGTGAGTGAGAATTTGAAACGCCAATTTATTGGTTTTTATATAAAATGATGATTTGGGAATTTAATCACACAAAAACCGAGGAAAGCGGTGGCTACGATTCTTCCATACCAGCCTTCATTCCGGCATTCTTAAACGCTAAACTCCTTTCTTAAGTATTAAGAAAGAATTGGTTTTTTCATTTATTTATAATGATCCTCTTTTTTTTTTCTGAATTTTCAATGAATGAAAGCTAAATAATTTAGTTATTATTTTTTATAAAAAGTTTTGAAAAAAAAAAATCTAATTTATATGATTCAATTTTCATTTACTCGAGGGGTTTTAACTGGTATTTAGACCCGTGTGTACGGGTAGTTATTTTTTTCCTTTTTTTAATTTGTATTAAAACTAATATAATTATTATTATTATTATATTTATAAAAACAAAGTAATGAATGATGCGAGAACTAAAAAAAATGAGATATTTAATTTTGTAAACAGATTAGTGGATTAGTTTGTCCCATCTCGTCTTTGGTCTTAGCAGGTTGCAGACTTATGCGGAGCAGGTATGTGCGAGCCAACAGATTTAACATCTCAGTTTGTTTTGCATTTTTTTGTGTGGGTCAGTCCATTTGACCCACTCCAAATTGTCATCCTTAATCAGAATATCATCACCAAATAATATAATATTATATATTTAAAAAATATGTTGCATATGTGTTTAAGCTAATAACTAATAATACCAATAGATTATATTAGCAACAATGTTAATAATATTAATATTAATAATAATGATAAATAATATTTAGAGATGAATTTTTTTATTTTAAATTATAAAATTGATACGATTTACTTGGGATGTATATACACGAATGTCATTGTTAAATATTATGAATAATTGTTATATGATTAAAATTTAATTTAAATTTTTGAGTTAAATATTATATTAAAATGAAATAGTATACATGAATCTTAATATTAAAATAAAATGTAGACATAATGTGCAATATGATCTCGTCAAAAATAAATATAACATAAAGTTGATTTTTTTTTTCAAATAAAACACACACATGTGTATATATATATATATATATATATATATATATATATATATATATATATATATAATATATATATATGAATAAAATTAACATAAAATGTAATCCCTATTAAAAAAAGTTAGAGAAAGATAGATTTAAGGTTAAATTTTTTAAACAAAAAATACATATAAATATTGTTATTAATATAGACATTGAATTTATAATAACTAGTTATTGATGTGTACACATGATTATTTGTTTGGAATGGTAATATTAAGATTAACCTATAATATCTGGATATGAATTTATTTGTGTTGCATTATAAAATTGATATAATAATTTATTAGCGATGTGTATATTAGAATAAAATGTCTATCTATAGATTATTGTTCAAGTAAAATGGAAGCATATGACACACATATTTGATGTTAAAAGTTATAAATAGAAGTAATGTAGATATAGACGTATCTCAATTACTTATACTCTTTAATTGTTTTGTTGTTGATTTATCTCTACATCGAAGTAATTATTTGAAATTAAAAAAGTAATTACTAAAATTAGTAAAATGATTAAACTAAAAAATATTTTTTTATTATTAATAATCATTTAAATTTAAAAAATAATAGTTAAGAGGATAAATTTATAAAAACAAAAGATATGTATCATGTTATATATAGTTATAAATTATTGTTGTTAACATTAGCAATAGTATTAACATTGACATGAATAATTTTTGGCATAAACATTATTATTATTATTATTATTATTATTATTATTATTATTATTATTATTATTATAAGTGTTTTTTAATTAAAAAAAATGTTATTGTATTAAATACTTTTCCTAAATAAATTTTTAATCTTTTAAAAAAATTATAATTTAATAATTATTATTAATATTATTATTATTCTTAATGCTTAAATATATACTTTTTAAATTTATTTAGGTAAATATAATAATAATTATATTATTATTCTATAAATAAAAAAAACTCGTGCATAGAGATGTCAAATTGGCCAAAGACATATGAGTTAACCCTAGCCCACTCCTTGTTAAGCATCCTATGAGGGGGGTCCTAAATGAGGAGACAAAAAAATCTTAACCTCCAAAACTCCCTCTCAAGTGGGTCAGGTCAGGACCAAGGTGCGTTTGGCCTACTAAAATGCTTTAACTAATTTTTACAAATGATATTTTGAGTTTGAATAAAAAATGGAGTGAAGCCGACTCGAATCAAAGGTTGAGATGAGCCTGTCCGGGTCCACAACCAAGACAGGCTGATCCAGACTCACATCTGATACAATTCGACATGGGTTAGCATGTGTCGACTGTCAAAAAGGACTAAGATGGTTTGGTCCATGTTGATGGCCAAGACGGTCCAGTTCGGGCCCACGACCGAGTAGGGTCAAACCAAAAGACTAACCTAAATCAAAAATTTAATGATATATTTAAAAGATAATAATATATTTTTCATATTTAAAAGAAACATCTATAAACTAAATTTTTTATTTTTTCTTTTATCTTGTAGACTCTTTTTTATCTTAACCCGTGAACTAGAACCGAGCCAAATTAACGGCTCTATCCGTGCGTATGAACGGATCACAAATTAATTTGTCATATTAACAAGTATTTTCTCTCATTTTCTAATATAATGTTCTTATGCTACATTAGTTCACGTGATAAGAAATGATTGGAATGGCGAAAGCAACATGAAATAGAAAAAGGTGATTTGAATTTATTATAAAACCTGCATTTCAATTAATATTTTATTTAATTAGTTATTATTATAGCACTATATTAAAGTTGTGATCACATCTCCCATGACGGTGTATATAAATATACTTATACTTATATATATATATATATATATATAAAATAAAACAAAAAAGAATTTGGTGACTGACCCATTAGCCTCCGAAATTGTCTTTGACGGGACAAGTCAAAAATTTTAACCCACTGGGCCAAATAGTGTTTCTCCATTTTGGTGGATTTGACAAAAAAGGCTGACCTTATTCATTTTGTTATCTCTAAATGACAGTTAATTCTTTTTATCTTCATTACTTTTTTTTACAGGCTCACAATTCTTTCCCATTTTATTCGGACTGCACAATTTAAAAGTTATTGTTTTCTAAAATTATTCAGAAGTAAAAGTTGACTTTTAAATATAAAAATTGACTTAAATTAATTTAAGTGTCATTTTTACCTATTTACGATCCATTGGATTGTATAATTTAGGGGGAAAAGTAGCTTCTAAAATGTTGCTCTATCTGAAAATCATTTTTTACTCCTGTGCCATCTGAAAGTTAAAAAATGACTTTCAGATTTTAGAATCTAGAAAGAAAAAAGAAATGAAAAAAGAATTTATGGAGGTGTAGGAAAAAGTTATGGAGTTGGAGAAAGGATGTGCCTTCTTATACATGAGTAAAAAAAACTTCTCCAACGTTCTATTTAAAAGAAAAAATAACGATTTTGTTTTTCGGCAACAAAATTTTTTGATATTGTTCAATGGTAAAGTTTTTTGTAATTATTCGTCACAAAAAAGAATAGGGTAAACTCTTTCTTGAACAATTAAGAATAAATCTTTATATTTTTCTGGCATTATAAAATTAGTTTTAGGGAACAATAGGATGATGATATTATATTGAAAAAGAAAGTAAGACACACTGATTATCCTTTGTAATTTTCCCAACTTGATGCATTCAAACAAATATGAAAAAAAAGAAGGAAAAAAAACTCTTATTTTAGTTGGTCAAAACTGGAATTGGACCTTGTGGTGTACTCTGCCACAAGTTGAGCAAAAGAAGAAAACCTGTCCTCTAGCAACCTTGCTGGGGAATCATACTCCTCAATAAGTCCTGCAACAATGTCCAATGAAATCATGAACAAATGTACATTAAAATGATTTAACTTCGTAGAAGAATGTACTATTAAAGCCTCTTCTCACCTTGATTAAGTAGTAGAATCATGTCACTGTCAATGACAGAAGTTATTCTATGAGCAATTGTAATGACTGTGCAATCAGAAAAATATTGCCTAAGAGTTTGCTGAATCAAATTATCTGTAGCTGTGTCAACTGATGCAGTAGCTTCATCTAGCACCAACACCTTACTCTTCTTAAGCAGTACTCTACCAAGACATACCAATTGCCTCTGACCCATACTCCAATTTTCTCCATCCTCACAAACTGCACCATCCATTTTCAATGTATTTAAACTAAATTCATGTCATGTATATTTATGTTCAACAAAGTTATGAAACAAACCTGCATAGTCTAGTTTTCCTTCTTTCCTTCTGACTTCATCTCCAAGTTGGCACTTATCAAGGGCCTACATAAGAGAATTCCAATTTGAAGTGAAATGTTTTGGATAGAAACTTCAATCTAGTCTCTTTTTGTTGTGACAAATGAAACCAACCCACCTCCCATATTTGTTCATCTGTGTACTCTTCAAGTGGGTCCAGATTACTTCTCACAGTACCTTCAAACATGGTTGGATCCTGAGGGATAATGCTCAGTCTAGACCTCAAATCATGAAGTCCAATGGATGAGATGTTGATGCCATCAATCATAATTTTCCCAACAGTAGGCTCAACAATTCGGAATAGTGTTTGTATGAGAGTTGATTTGCCACTTCCTGTTCTCCCAACAATTCCTGTTTTAAGTCCTCCATGGAATGTGCATGTAAAGCCATGCAACACAAATGGCAAATGTGGAGCGTAACGTACCTTCATCAAGTGTATGCAACTTCGCTCAAGTTTGGTAAATCAACAACAAAAGGAGAACATAATATAATGATAGAATCCAAATTATTCTTCTGAAATTTAGCCAATCAGCAATTAATATCCTGTAATTAAGCTAATCAAATTTCTGTTAATAGGTTCTTAAATCTTCTGTAATTATGCTGTACATAATTACATATCTGATTTAGATTATATTGTTATGTATATATACCTTTTCTCCAATGGATAATAAGACACACATTCAAATCATCTTTCTCTCTTACGTAAAATTCAACCATATTAACAAGTCCAATTACCTGCAGGTTGTGAATATCAATCCTGCCACATGATGGCCAAGAATCATGAGGCCGGTTTCTTTCTACAACAAGAGGTGGTTCACTAGGTATGGAAGTATACTGAAGAATTCTTTCCACTGATATAATTTTGGTCTCCATGCTGCAAAGTTCCCATATCATCCATGATTGTGTAATGTTCAGATTAAGGCCATAGGTTACAGCTAAACCAGCAATACCTTCAAGAGCAAGAAACAGATAGTACCGCGATTATGTTCTAGTACCCTTTATGAACACACACTTTTGATCGGTAAGTTAGATATTGGATTTGAGTTTCATACCTGAATCTATGAATCCATGTGGAATAGATATCAAGAATATCAAGCAAAAGGCAAATGTGATAGAAGACAAGATATCTAATCGGAAACACAACCATTCCATAGCAGCTGCATTGTTGAACTTGGGGCGAGAATATCCATCCATCAGTTTCATATTTGCTTTCTGAAATCTTGAAACCTGATCAAAGCTCCTGATGGTTGATGCACCTGATATTGTTTCAGCAAAGTGCTGAATCACAGGAGCGTTGCATACCCCAACTAAACGTGATAGTTCCCGGGCTGATGGTAAATAATATTGCTGATGAATTGTAAGTTTTTAAGATGTCAACTCAAAGCATGATAAATAAACTTGGCAAATGATCCAGACACATCTTTATACCCTGTCATCAAAGACAACATGGTGCAAAACAAAAATACCTGATACCAAATGTTGATTGCTGTAATAGGAATAAAGACAATGAAAACCTGCCATGCAACTTGAGACATTACTGCTACAATTCCGAGGAGATGGACTACAGAGGAAGCAAAGGATCCAGTTTGAAAAGGAATGTCTATATCCACTGCACTTTGATCAGTAGAAGCCTGAAAAGAGCATAGAATTTATTCATTTTTTTGAGAAAATTCGTCTTATAAATAAACATTGAAAAGTGAAAATAACCAACAATGATGTTGTGAAGAACAGTTAACTAATCAATGATACCCGAAAATATATATTAAGGATTCATATATTCTTCTCAAAACCATAACAAATGGAATGCATAGTGTGACATCATAGTTCCACATACCCTATTAAGGATTCTACCACTTGGAGTGGCATCGAAAAATGACATTGGAGCACGGAAAATGCAGAGATGCATGTTGTTGAAGAGTGAAGTAGCTGTCTTATAACCAGTTGTGGCAACAAGTGTTGCTCTAGCAAGGACACAGATAGAACTTCCTATGGCCAAAGCCACATATACAAATATAAGGGCACTTCCTCCAACAGGTGGCTCAGCATCAGATGAGATAGGAGTTGCCCAAGCCATCCAATAGTTGCTTCCAATTTGAAGAAGTTGAAACATAATTTCAGCAATCAATATGAGTGGTACAAGTGCTCCTCCATATGTTGTTGTTACATATTTCCAATAAACTTCAAACCCTACTTTACCTTTCTCTCTTTCTTCTTCATGGATAAGTTGGCCTTTTGGATCACATTTGTTATCTTTTCCACCATTTTTCTCATTTTTCCTTACTTCCTTTTCTTCAATACCATGAGAAACAACGAAACTTATTACATCCTCCTGTGATGTACTTGTTATAGCAGACGCTTTCCCTCCATCTATTGAATCAAGTGCAGACAAAGCTTCTTTATGAGCACCAACAAGTTCCATAAAATCAGTGCCTGATTTGAGCAGATGATTGTATTTCCCACTTTGAATAATCTTTCCATCTTTCATGACCTAACAATAAAGCATAATCTGGTGAGAAATGTAGGAAGAAGGAAAGCAAACTAAATGAATTAATGACAGCATAATTCTGAGAACTGCTACCAAAATAAGGTCAGCGGCAGGTAAGAACTCTACTTGATGAGTGACATAAACCACTGTCTTTGAACTTAAATGGTTCAGTAAGCATTCCTGTCATATTCATAAAACGAAAAGGCTCATTACTGGTACAATGTTCATGCTACTTTGAGAACATTTGACAAAAATGCTTGAGAAAGTTTTTGGTCTATAATATATACAAAGAATACAATAGAACAATAACACACTACATTACAAATTACAGTAGAAAATGAGTTACCTGAAAAAGATGAGATCCTGTGTGAGCATCCACAGCACTAAACACATCATCAAATAGATATATATCAGCATCATGGTATAAAGCACGAGCAATTTGTATTCTCTGTTTCTGTCCACCACTCAAATTTATCCCTCTCTCTCCTATTATAGTCTGATCTCCAAATGACAAAACATCTAGATCCTTCTTTAGGCAACAAGCTTCAAGAACCTTCTCATACCTTTGCCTTTCCATGTCCTTTCCAAACAATATATTATCCTCTATCGTGCTACTTTGTATCCACGGTGACTGAGCTACATACGCCTTTGTTCCACACACCTTCAAAATCCCTGATTTCTTGGGTACTTCTCCTAATATACAAGAAAGAAAAGTAGACTTGCCTGATCCAACACTACCACAAACAGCAACCCTCATGCCATGAAAAACTCTGAGATTTATGTTTTGCAATGTTGTACTGGGGGAAAATGAATCCCAAGAGAAATTACCATCAACTACTTCAATAGCTACATTAGAACTACCATGTGGAAGCTTCTCCACAACATCAAATGGAATCTCATCCAGACGAAGAAAAGATGCAATTCTGTCAAGAGAAACCTTAGTCTGTGCCATCATTGAAATTGTCTCTGGAAGATTATAAATGGGTTCTTGGAGAATCTGGAATGTGGCAAGTGTGGACAGTATCTTCCCTGACTCAAGGGGGATCCCTACAAGTATACAAGTACCAAAAGTAACCACTGATACAAATGCTGGGGCACACCAGAATACAAATATGATCATGGCTAACGTGTACATAACTTTTTTTAACCAGTCCTGCTCGATCTTTCTGAGTTGGGTTATGTTTGACAGAAACTTCATTTCCCATCCTTGTAGTTTGAGAATCCGCATGTTCCTCAAAATCTCAGATGTTGTTTTCATTCGTGCATCTTTTGACTCCATCAACTTGTTATGAAACTTCTCTTGGATTGAACTCAAGGGAATGTTTGCCCACATTACTATGAGAATTGCAACAAGGCCAGAAACTGAAGCAAGCCCAAGATTTCTATACAAAATCAACAAGGCTACTATAACCTGTAGAACTACTAACCACAGATCATGTAGATGCCAACTGAACTCACCAACTTTTTCTGCATCAACGGTCATGAAGTTGATTATTTCCCCAGTAGTGTGGCCGTGCTTGGATTGACATGAAAGATTCAAGATTTTATTATATATCATTGTCACAAGCAGTGCTCGCATTCTTATTCCAACCTGCTGCAACCTAAAAAACCAGTGCCTCCTTGTGAGGCACTCCAAAAGCTTTGCCACCAAAAATGCAGTCACCAATACAAGGCCCTCATGCTCAAATTTCCGTTGTCCGTTAAGGAATTGTACAAAACCATCAATAAGATAGGGACCAACAAAAGAAGCAAAAGTGTTTAGCAATGCAAGGATGGCTGTGAAAATAATCTCTTTCCAGCTTGAGAATACTAATGACTTCACTAACATTAGTGTGTCCACTGTGGTAATAGCTCCACATTGTGCCTCAAGCCTATCCCTAAAAGTTGGAAAAGCTCCAGTTAAACTGTCTCTTTTGTCAAGTTGTGGAACATCCTCAAGGTCCAAAGACTTCTTCCTTCCAAGAGTAATCAAAGGACCAATCCAAGAGAAGGTAAGAAGACCAAATATTCCAGAATTAGAGTAAGGTGTAACTGTGTCACTCCCCTTGGTCTCTTTTGTCTCAAACACATCATCTCTTAAGTCAGCATCCAAAAGAGATTCTTGTAAAGTACTATCTCCTACACCACCCTCATTTTTTACAAACAACTCCAAGTAAAAGAAGAATAAACAGACACAAACAGAGAAAGCATCAGAAACTAAGCTCTGAAGGGGCAAACCAGACTGCTTTTTTTCATACAGAGCAAAGTTCACTATAAAGCAATAGCCAGAAACAAAGAGGTAAAGGACGCACCAAGCTCTGAAGAAGAATGGTAATCTTCTTTGCCTTGAAATGAAGAGTTCCATGTGCAAGCAAACACCAACAACACCCCAAGCTACTGTTTTGAGCAGAAAATCCGAAAGGGTCGCAAGCTTTTCTTCTGACCAACCATTTTTATACCAACAAAAGTAATCAAACAGAAAGAGTAGAAAATTGATGGCCGAAACAAGAAGGAAACAAAGTGGAGCCTTTGCAAACGTAATGTTCTCTGTGGAACTTTCTCTGGTTCTAACTGCGACTTTCCTCAACACCAGCGACACTAAAAGCACCACCAATAACAGTAGATGAAGGAAACCAGAGAAGCCATGCAAGAAAACGGGCTTCACTAAATATGTCAGAATACTACTGCCAAACAACATTATGAATGTACAACAATTGAACTACAAACAATAACTAGGAATTTGAGTTTGCAGGGGAACCTTGCATGGATTCTAAAAAGTGGGTTGGTATCTGTTGGGATTTTTAGGGCTTTTGAAAATATGAGAGATATGAGATATATGAGAGATATATGTGATATGTTATACGGAGGAACATGTTTTTGTATTTTATTGATATACTCTATATATAGAGCAAAATATAACAAATATCAAGTATAAAATATTTAGAATATCTCACTCCTAATCTAAAATAATAACAAATTTCTAAAACTGACACATATCTCTAAAACTGAAATATTTTCTAAAAACTAATTTAAATAAAAAAGATATTAAGTAATATTCTCAACATTCCTCCTTGCTTAATATCTGTTTATTTTATATCTTCAGATTTGATTCTCCATCTTTTGATGCTTGATTTTCTCCTCTTTTTGTGTTTGCAATATTTGTTTTTCTCCTTCTTCCATGGCATCACATCTTTCTTCAATTTGGCATCATCCTTCATATTTCTTCTTATATCAGCATCATCTTCTTTTTCTTTGTTCGGTGTGGATTTCATTGGAGTGGCATTGGACCTTTTGTGAATATTAAAATGTGAACCTCCATCTACTTTCTTCACTTGGACATCTACTTTCTTCCAA
>Ga0209589_1003589_pt1 | contig 27072 bp, 19 predicted proteins | sample CowpeawhiteBW_FD_187525 | JGI IMG/M metagenome (GOLD analysis project Ga0209589, IMG submission 187525) | Root nodule microbial communities of legume samples collected from California USA - Cow pea white BW (SPAdes) (version 2) | ecosystem: Host-associated > Plants > Roots > Nodule | place: USA...
CATTCTTTTAAGTCTTCAACATTTTTCCATGCATCATCATCAAGTCTTCCATACTTCTTCATAAGTCATCATCATCATCAAAACTCCTTATTGGAAGAAGATGTCCATCTTCTTCTTTTTGTCAACAATAATGACCTTATCCCAATGTGTTGCATTAGGAGCACTAGTAGCTTCCTTAAAACTTGTTGAATCATTTTCAACTATATGTATAAAAGTCATCTTCAAAAGAAGTTTCCTTCCACTGTCTTTTACTTCTTTTTAAATCCTCACACATGACATCACTATTAGTATCTATAGGTCTATATGTCTCACTAACCTTTAAGGGAAACATATGTTCAAAGAATTCAACATTTTTTGTCTACACTATAGTATTATGCAAATTATATCACTTTTAAGAATAAGAAACCTATAAGTAGCATTATGTACAACATAGTCTAAGAACATACAATCAGAGGTTTTAAAGCATATTTTCCTTTTCTTAGGATCGAGTAACATTACATTAGCTAGGCACCTCCCACTTTTAGGTATTTAAGATTAGATTGATAACCTCTCCATAACTCACAGAAAGTTCTACCAGTTTTCTTAGGTATCCTATTTTGTAAAAAATATGTAGTAAGAAGAGCTTCTCTCTAAAGGTTATCAGATGCACTAGAATTAATAAGTATAACATTCATCATTTCCTTTAGAGTTCTATTCTTTCTTTTAACTACTCCATTAGACTGAAGTGAATATGATAGGGGTTACTTCATGGATAATACCTCCTCTAACACAACAGTAACTAAACAATACATACTCACCACCTCTGTCTCATTTAATCCTCTTAATTTTCTTATTCAATTGATTTTCTACTTTTGCTTTATAAGTCAAAAACACAACAAATGATTCATCCTTATGTTTGATTAAGTACACTTTAGTGTATCTAGAATAATCATATATAAACGTTACAAAATAATTTTTACCACCTCTTGATATGGTTTATTTCAGGACATCTAGATTAGTATGGATTAACCTTAGAGGTTCAATTTCATATTCTATAGAATAACAAGTTTTCTTTGTTATTTTAGATTCCACACATATATCATATTTATTACTTTGTTTATCATGCATGTTAATTAATCATAGTCGTTACAATTTCATAACATATGAAAAGTTCACATGTCATAATCTAGCACACCACATATTATACAAGTCAACAATACAAGTGGATGAACTTGATTCATTGACAATTTCATAAATATTAAGTACAAAAAAGACCTTGATCATAATATCCTTTCCCCACAACATTGTTATTTTTTGTCATTGCAATCTTGTTAGATTCAAATGACACTTTAACCCCAACTTTTCCTAGTAATGTTATAGAGATTAGATTAAATTTGATATAGGGCACATATAGCACACAACACTAGGAAAGAGTCATCCCAAATGTGAGCTTTAAAAAACTCTTTTCTTTTCCTAGAGCATGAGTTATGTTGCAGTCACCAAGATAAACATGCTCTTTTCCATCCCCTACACTAGTGTAGAAGGTAAAAGCACTTATGTTTGCACATATGTGCTAGGTAGCACCAGAGTATACCACCCATTTACTCACACTAGTCATTAAATTTATTTATGAAACGATTGCAACAATAGTATCTTCCCCTTCGACTATATTTGCCTTAGAAGGATTATCGTTCCTTGCTCTACATTTGCACTAAGGTGCATGATTCCTTGACTTTCCACATACGAAGCAATTTCCCTTCTTCTTAAAAGTGGGGTTACATCCATTGGGACAAAGATTTCTAAAACTATTTTTCTTTTTGTGATAAGGTTTATTCTCGTACCTTTTCGAAGCATATTTGTCTTCTACCATGTTTACTTTTGCAAATAATGTTTTGGCTCTTGTAGTAGCACATTCTTTCGTGTTGTAATATTCAATTATGATATGTGTAATGAGCTCTAAAAGCGACATTTGGTTATGTTTGTGTTCCAACTATTGTTTGTAGTCAGTCCACGATGGTGACAATTTCTCGATTAAAAGTTTTGAAGTAAACTCATCATGCAAAATTATGTTCTCTACTTTTATATCTACAAGCAACTTGTGATACCGTATGATGAATGTTTTCAGACGACATCATCAACAGTATCATCAACAGTATATTTGAGAATCAATGAATCCAAATGTCTTTCCCTTCCTTGTATGACAAATACACATTGAACAAATCATTAGACAAGGCACTAAGTAAGGTGTGTCAGCATACCTTGTTCGTATGTGTCAACACCCAATATTGTCCGGGTGAATTAATTTATTTTCAAAAAAAAATAAAAAATAAAAAGTTTTTTTAGTTAATGCAAAAAAAAAGTTAAACAAAATTTTCTTCAAAGATTTTCAAACTTTAATTTTAGAAAAAAAAAGACAAAAAGAGAGATGAAAAAAAGAAAAAAAGGAAAAAAAAGGAAGAGCCTATTTTGTTATCACACTCCTCTTCATGCCCAACAACTAAACATATCTTCTACCTTTGCTCTGATAGAGAAATTAGTATATGATTCTAATAATTAAAAGCAATATCTCTTCATATAATTAAAATCAATATTACTAATTGGGATTGATTTTTGTGCTCTAATTTGTTAAGGGTTATAATCAACATTACTTATCTTGATTTTGTGCTATGATTTGCGATGATTTGATCCCCATAATGCGTTGCTTTCATGACCAATTCCTTCCTTATATTGTTCATTACAATTAAGGTTGCGATTGAATTGATATTCCAAGGTGTGAGTATAAATACGCACTTTGCGGACCGAAAAAGAAAATTCTAGATACTTCTCTAATTCTTTCTCATCACCACTCCCTCACACACCTCCTTTTTTATCTCTCTTTCAAAAAAAAAACAACATATTGAAGGAGGTAGAAAAAAAAAGAGAAGAAAACATTCTCTACGCTCTCTCTTTCTCTCATTACCACCCACAAAGACACCTCTCATTTTTATCTGTATTGGAAAAACAAACACAAAAATTTTAGAAAAGGAAGCAAAAAAAAAGGAGAAAAGGTGAGGAGATATTGAAAATTTTTGAACGTACGTCACTCTCAGTTCTTTCATCTTTTGATTTAGTGTTTCAATTTTTCATTTCTTTTAATCATAAATAATATTTTCCCCTTTCTTTAATGTCTGTCCAGCCGCTTGCATCACATGACATCCAATTTAATTCTTTTTTTGAAAAAATATATAGATGATCTAAAAATAAAAAAATAGCTTTCTTTGTTTACTTTTTGATATCTATCTTGTTGCTCATAACATCCACATCCACTTTTAAATAACTTTAACAAATATTAAAAATTTATAAATGATTAAAAAAAATGAAAAAAATAAAAGATAAAAAAATTTATTTCAAGTGTCTGTCTGGCCACTCGCGTCACGTGACACCTATTTTAAAATAATGCAAAATACGAAAAATTTAAATAAAAAGGTTTTCAAAAATATCAAAAAATTCAAACCATTTTCCAAATAGTTTTTTTTTTGTAAAAGAACTACGTAACCCTAATTCTCCATTGTGAATGTAGATACGTAGGAGCGAGGATAAATTCTTGTCAGACCCAAAAAGCTAAAAAAATATTTTTGTTTCTTTTGTATATTCTTTTATTTCTATTTTTGAGGAAAAATAAATATTTTGAAAACCACATCCTTTTGCACATTTAATTAAAGGTACCGTCTTAGGACGAACGCTGTGGGGTGCTAATACCTTCTCTACGCGTAACCGACTCCCAGACTCAAAATCTGGTTTTTTGCATACCTTGTCTTATCTTGTTGGTTTTTCCGTAGTTTTCCAGAATAAACTATGGTGGCGACTCCAAACTCTGTTTTTACAAATTTTATTTTTGGTTCATCGTTCCGTCGTGATTTCGGTTGCGACAAATGGCGACTCCACTAGGGACACTAGAGAGTCTGGTCATTTATTTGAATGTGTAAAATTGATGTGATTTTTTTAAATATTTTTTCTCCCCCTTTTTTTAATATTTTTATCTCTTTTTATATTTAGAATAATTATATGTGTATATTCTTCTTTATTTTGGTATTTGGAATGATTGTTAGGTGGGGGGTGTGGGTATACATTGTATTCTCCCTTCACACACACACACACACACACACACACATATTTTGTTCGTTATATGAGTAGGACCCTATACCCGGGTCTGAGTTGCTTAGAATTAGAGGGGATTGTGTAACAGTGTCACAGTGGATGTACTTCCCAAGTGGTCATTGTGAGAACCCTAGCTAGAGTTTGTTTGCTTCATTGGTACTCCCACTTCTTATTGTTTACCAACTGTCATGGAACATGCCATGAAGTGGGCCATAGCTCTAGTGACCTTGATCTTTAGGTATTAGTGAACTATCTTTGTGAGCACATATACTTTGTCATAGAACTTTATGGAGCCTATGCTAAAGATGAGTAATAAACAAAAAAAAAAATTGCACTAAAATAAATTCAAATTGTTTCCCATTTTGCTTGTCACCAAATTCTTCGAATCTTTCTTATAAAAAATGAGTAAATAAAAAAAAATTCTTTAGTCAAATCAGTGGATTGAATAAAGAAATAAAATATTGTTTATTATCTTTTCTTTTGAAGTACCCATTTAATCTTGCATGCATAAAATTGCTCAAATTCATCTTCCTTTCCATATCTCTTCCACCATAAATCTTGTGTTTCACTTTTCATGAAGGATTATCACAAAAAGAGGTATGGCCTTAGGATGTTTACAAGAAACTCTCTGAACACAAAAAAAATAAAATAAAAAAAATGAAGAATAATCAGCTGGGCTGAAAACTTTGAAGGATAGTTTAGGCAAAAATCAGACAAAAAAAAGTGAAAAAAAAAGAACAAAACAAGGGACATCCTGTCACATGAACTAAATTATTTTCCTCTGAATTAAAGTTTTTGTTGAGAAAAACAACCCTGATTTAAAATGATGTGTGGCAATGTTTTTTTATCCAAACAAAAAAACAAAAGTAATTATCCTTTGCTACCCAATTTGAGCCTTCCAAAAAAATTTCTTTCAAACTACCCTATACAAGGGTCACCCTCACACTAAGGGTTGACATAATGTTTGCATTTGTTTCATCCGAATGGTAGTTCACCAATACAAAAATGTATAAAAAAAAGAAAACAAAAGAAATGGTTATATCAAGAAAAGAAAAAGAAAAGCAAAAGGTGAACAAGAAGAAGTCAAACAAATTCTGAATGAAACATTATTCGAAGATCCTTGTTTGAAATAACCCTCACATCACTTATTTGGGCCTTTACCATCATTTACTTCCATACCCGTAGCCTTGGCCATGATACAAGCCTAATAAAGTCCACACAGATCAAAGATTGATTGTTATCTTTCAAAGGTTTTAATTTAGAGGAAAATTTTGATTTGCTAATAGGTTTGTTTTAAAAAAAATATAAAAATTGAAAAAATGTGTTCAGAGATTTGCTCTTAAACACTGGGGAAGTTTATTTTTGGGTGACATATTTTCGAAGCTTCAAAATTAGCATGGGCAATCAAAAATTAAGCTAAATTTTAGTTGTCCCTTTTCAATTCATTCTTCATAAAACTCTATCTTTGCTCCTACAATATGCCCGCTCTAAGCCTAAACCTTGACCAATCTTAAAATAGTCCATCTTTATCAATCCCAAACCCAATCTGAGGCAGCCACTTTGTTTGTAATTCATATATTCCCATCATTCATTTTGAATTGGGGCATTTATTTACATCAAAGACTGTGATCACATTAGGGGCTACTTGTGAAGACTCCGTCATTTTTCCACCTCCTAAACTAGGAAACACTAAACATGCTTTTGCACCCTAAGACCATCCTAGGCTCTCACACTAAGGGCAAAATTTTGAAGTCCCCACCTTTTCCTTTATACCATTAATAACTAGGAAAAACCCAAACACATTTTGTGCCCCGAGACCAATTCAAATTGGGACAACTACCTAGTTAATCTTCATCACCTCATCCAAGCCTTTTCAAGCCCTTGGCAATTTTATGGATGTCATTCAAATAGTGTTTCAAAAGAAATTATTACAAAAAAAGTTTTTGTTAGTAAACTAATTAGACCAAAGAAATGATTTGGAAGAGTAAAAAGAAAAAATCAAAGTAGAATGATTCCATGAATTTGAAATAACAATGAAATGGAAATCAATTCAAATTTGTTTTCAAAAAAATGCAAAAGAAAAAATCATACATTATACCAAGTCATGCATACATGAGTCATTTATCTTTTTGAATAAAATAGTTTCTACCTTTCCAATCAAAAGCATCTTCATTCATATGAATGGTTATTTAATCCTTTCGTTTAAGAAGGAAGAAAATTAAAAAAAATACACAATTTTGTTTCTATGATGTTTCTCAAATTTATGGTCCTCTTTATTCATATGAGTTACCAATATACCCCAAGCCTAGTTTTCACACTAGCCCTCAAGCCCAGTTCTCACACTGGCCCCCAAGCCCAATTTTCACATTGGCCCCAAGTCCAGTTTTCACACTGGCCCCCAAACCCAGTTTTCACAATGGCCCCCAAGTCCTGTTTTCACACTGGTCTCCAAGCCCAGTTTTCATAATGGCCCCCAAGCCCAGTTTTCACACTCACCCCCAAGCCCATTTTTCATACTGTCCCCTAGCCCAATTCCCACATAGGCCCCCAAGCCAAGTTTCCACTAGCCCCTAAGCTTAGTTCCCACACTGGCCCCCAAGCCTAATTTTCACACTAGCCCCCAAGCCTAGTTTTCACACTGGCCCCCAAACCCAATTTTCACACTAGCCCCCAAGCCTAGTTTTCACATTGGCCCCCAAGCCCAGTTTTCACATTGGCCCCCAAACCCAATTCCCACACTGGCCCCCAAGCATAGTTTCCACAGGCCCCCAAGTCTAGTTTTCACTGGCCCCTAAGCCCAGTTCCCACATTAGCCCCTAAGCCCAGTTTTCACACTGGCCCCCAAGCCTAGTTTTCACACTAGCCCCTAAGTCCAGTTTTCAGACTGGCCCCCAAGCCTAGTTTTCACACTAGCCCTCAAGTCCAGTTTTCACACTGGCCTCCAAGCCAAGTTTTCACACTTGCTCTCAAGCCTAGTTTCCACATTGGCCCCAAGCCTAGTTTCCACATTGGCCCCAAGCCTAGTTTCCACATTGGTCCCTAAACCCAGTCTTGTCTGGTCTCACAATTTTTTTTCTAGCCTATAAGCCTAGTTTTTTCTTGCTCTCAAATTAAAATAAAGGAAAAAAGAAAAAAAAAACATCCATCATACTCCATGCATCATCAAATCATCCATCATACTCCACAAAATCATTGAAAATCATTTAAAAAAAATATTGAAATTTGAAAAAAAAGTCAACAATGACATTTTTTGCAAGTCTCACAAATGCTAAGCATTCACGCGGTGTTTGTCAACACTTCAAGAGAAAAATTCAGGTTCTCCTTTTATACATCAAGACCCTCTACGAGGCAATGGTCATTGATTCCCATGTTTACATCATGACCCTATATAAGACAATAGTCATTGATTTCCTTATGTTCACATCAAGACCCTCTTCAAAGCAATGGTCATTGATTTTCTTATATTTACATCAAGGCCCTCTGCGAGACAATGGTCATTGATTTCCTTCTATTTATATCAAGACCCTCTACGAGGCAATGGTCATTGATTTCCTCATGTTCACATCAAGGTCCTCTACGACGTAATGGTCATTGATTTCCTTATGTTTACATCAAGACTCTATGCAAAGCAATGGTCATGGTTTTTCTCATCATCGAGGCCCTCTACGAGGCAATGGTCATCGATTTCTTTACATCAAGACCCTCTACGAGGCAATGGTCATTGATTTCTTTACATCAATACCCTTTGCGAGACACTGGTCATTGATTTCCTTACATCAAAGCCCTATACGCGACAATGATCATTGATCTTTTTGTCACATCGAGACCCTCTATGATGTAATGGTCATCAATTTATTTACATTAAGACCCTCTACGAGGCACTGGTCATTGATTTCTTTACACCAAGGACCTCTACGATGCAATGGTCATCAATTTCTTTACATCAAGGCCCTCTATGAGGTAATGGTCATTGATTTAGTTCCTTTCGATATAGACCCTCTCCTCGGGATTGATCTAATATGTTTTTTCAAAAAGTCAGAAAAGAAAATAATAAAACAAAGTGATTTTGTCAGATCGTGACCATCTATATGGTAATGGTCACTAAATCTTTTGGATATAGACCCTCTCCTCGGGATTGGTTTAATCTTTTCTCAAAAAGTCAAAAAAAGAAAAATTTTGGATCGGAACCCTCTACATGATAATGGTCACCGAATCTTTTGAATAGACTCTCTCCACGGGATTGGTCTAATTTGGTTTTTTCAAAAATTAAAAAAAAACAAAAAGAATTAATGTGTCAAATCGAGACCCTCTACTTGGTAATGATCACCTAGTTCTTTTCTTTCAGATACAGACCATTTCCTTTGGAATGGTCAAGTTTGTCTTCAAATTTATCTTCTTTTGAAACCCGAACGAAATTAGTGTTCTTATCTTTACTTATCTTTTATTACGATAATATGAAAAAAAGTCAATTTTTCATATTATCTAGTAAAATCTAAGTAAAGAGGGGTAGCTGTCAACAACCAATTTCGTCTAGGTGAATAAATTTATTTAAAAAAAATAAAAAGTTTTTAGTTAATGGAAAATAAAAAAAATGTTAAACAAAATTTTCTTCAAAGATTTTCAAACTTTAAATTTAGAAAAATAAAGACAAAAAGAGAGATGAAAAAAAGAAAAAAAGGAAAAAACAAAAGGGAAGAACCTATTTTGTTATCACACGCCTCTTCATGCCCAACAACTCAACATATCTTCTACCTTTATTCTGATAGAGAAATTAGGTATATGATTGTAATAATTAAAAGCAATATCTCTTCATATAATTAGAATAAATATTACTAATTGTGATTGATTTTTGTGCTCTGATTTGTTAACGGTTGGAATCAATATTACTTATCTTGATTGATTTTGTGCTCTGATTTGCTATGATTTGATCCCCATAATGCAATGCTATCATGACCAATTCCTTCCTTATATTGTTCAATAGAATTACGATTGAGATTGAATTGATATTGCAAGGTGTGAGTATACATACACACTTTATGAATTGAAAAAGAAAATTCTAGATACTTCTCTAATTCTTTCCCATCACCACTCCCCACACACCTCCTTTTTATCCCTTTTTCAAAAAAAAAAAAAAAGAGAAAAGGTGAGGAGGTATTGAAAATTTTTAAAGGTACATCACTATCAGTTCTTTAATCTTTTGATTTAATTTTTCCAATTTTCATTTGTTTTAATCATAAAAAATATTTTTCCCCTTTCTTTAGTGTCTGCGCAACCGCTCGCGTTGCATGACATCCAATTTAACTTTTGTTTTTTTTTTCTAAAAAATATATATAGATGATCTAAAAATAAAAAAAATAGTTTTCTTTGTTTACTGTTTTGATATTTATCTTGTTGCTCACGACATCCATATCCACTTTTAAATAACTTTAAAAAATATTAAAAATTTATAAATGATTAAAAAAATGAAAAAAAAATAAAAGATAAAAAAATTATTTCAAGTGTCTGTCCGACCACTCGCGTCGCATGACACCAATTTTAAAATAATTCAAAATACGAAAAATTTAAATAAAAAGGTGTTCAAAAATATCAAAAAATTCAAACCATTTTCCAAATAGTTTTTTGTAAAAGAACTACGTAACCCTGATTCTCCATTGTAAATGGAGATACGTAGGAGCGAGGATTAATTCTCGTCGAGCCCAAAAAACTAAAAAATTATTTTTGTTTCTTTTGTATATTCTTTTATTACTATTTTTGGAGAAAAATAAATATTTTGAAAACCACATCCTTTTACACATTTAATTAAAGGTACCGTCTTAGGACGGATGTTGTGGGGGTACTAATACATTTACGAAATACTTTTTTCAGACACATATTGAAGGATAATATAATGGTTTTCACACTCCCACTTTTTAGACGATATGAACTCAACACACTAAACGATTATTGATAGACTTTGCAAGCACATAACTTTGTATCACTTTGGTTTGTATCTTGAATGTTGTAGTTGTGTATGAATTTCATTGGCTTAAACTTCTTTTATATCTTCAGAAAAGGGACCATTGAAGCTTTTATTTGAAATCCTTTTTCATGGTAGACGCTTTATAAGGAGAATGTTGATAAGATATTCAAATTCAATCATACACAAACATTTCCACGTTGCACAAGTAAACAAACCTCTCCATGTTATACCTTCTTAACATCCCCTTGAGATTAAGAACTCTCAATAAACAAAAGAGAAACCCTCAAAAGAAGATAGCATAGTTAAGGTTCACAGGTGGAAAGTTTCATAGATTGAAAGATAATATAATGGCTTTCACACGTCCATTTTTAACTTTGACTAGACGATATGAACTCAACACACTAGACAATTGTTGATAGACTTTGTAAGCACATAATTTTGAATATTTTTGTTTGTATTTGAATGTTGTAGTTTTGTATAAATTACTTTCTAACTTGAACTTCTTTTATATTTAAAAAAAAAGTGACCGTTGAAGCTCTTGACTGATATTTTTGATTCAACATAATTTCTTTATCATCTTTTTCATGGTAGATGCTATATAAGGAAAGTTTTTGTAAGATCATTTATCCAATCATAAGAGGATTTTCTTCTTTTTTTCTACTATAAGAAACAATTCAAAAATATGTGTAAATATATGTAATTAAAATGAATCAAACACATATAAGAATGGTTTAATACAAATTACTTATTTCCATATTCAGAAATAAAATGATCATTCATGTTAAAGCTTCTTCAAATCTCATATATCTTGACAAACAAGTCTTTGGATAAACACTCTTATATATTATAACTAGTTGTATTTTACAATGAACAATACATTGTATATTTATAGGCTTTTAAACATGGCCCTTCAATGGCCAAGTTGTTATCAACTTGAATCATAGTCCCCTTTTCTTTCTTAATGTCTATTTTTCTTATAAGGTTTCTAAACCAAATAATGAGTATTGAAATGGGTGAAATGCCAAGAAGGGGGGGGGGGGAGGTTGGATTGGCTAATTAAAAACTTAGGTAACATTTGAAAGCTTAAAACAATTTTAATTTCAATCAAAACCACGAAATGAGGATGCAAAATCTGTTAGACTGCACATTTTAATTGATCAAAAATAGGGACAATCGGCTGATTTCATTAAATAGTTACAATACAATGTAAAACAACAGATTAAAACACAAAATTAGTCGACTACAATGATTGGATTAAGCCGAATTCACAAGCATACGATTAGATCGAATTCACAAGCAATCCAAGAAGTACAATGCACAAAACATTACTACAATAATGACAAGTAGACACTGGAATCAAGTTCCTAATGGACCCCTTTCAAGCTCTCTCATAATCCAATGATCACCCATTCGCTCAAAAGATTTATCATACAACCCAATTCCATTTGATTTATAGCATTAATCATCAAACACAATATACAACAACCAATTCCAGAAGTCGCAATGACTCCTACACCAACCAACACAAAAACAGTCCAAAATAACGTCGTGCCGCCTGGCTGTAGTTCATCGTTGCTAGGCGGTTCATATCAGAGCCTAGAAAACTAGGTCAAAATAGATGCATCGCCTGGCGGCTCATTCCTTACCTCCAAGTGGTTTCTGAGTAGAAACTTTGAAACTACGAAGAACAGCGTAAAAGGGGTAGGATTACATGCAATTGAGTAATGGAAATGCTCAACACATTATACACGAATCGAAATAGATAGGAGCAACTCCCCCTTACCTGGAAATCCTTGCTCCAATTGAGTTCCTTAGCCTTCTTTCACACTCCTCCTTCACCTTTGCTTCTAATAACCACAAGAAATCGCCTCCTCTTTGATTTCTCGACGCACCAAGACTCTTTCCACTCTCACTCCCAATTTCTCTACACTTTTTTCCATAACTATCTCCTCTTCCTCTCCTTTTCCACTTATATTTTAATTAAATTAAATAAAAAACGAAAATAATTATTGTAAGCTTTATTAGCCATCAATTCTCATTAACTTGATGGTTTTTCAGCCCTTCTGGTTTCTCTTACTAACGACTAGAGTTTTTGACCAATCCCATCCATTCCAAAAAGGAATTTTGGAGAAAAGGAACCTAATTTGTGTATGTCAAGGTTTGAACACACACCCATGTCAATGTCAAATCAATGCGCAACCAATGCGCAACCAATTAATGTTTCATGATAATTCCTACACCTCTAGGGATATAATATCTCGCAACAAGATAAAAATATATTACTCAAATAACACGGAATTATATTAACACACAATTAGCATACATTGGACTTAAACCCAAGTCCTCTTAATGGAATCAAGTACTCTCAACCATTTGAGCTAATACTTTTCCATATCATAAAGACTAATAATTAATGTCATAAAGACTTCCATTACCTGCATTTATTAAATAATTATTTATTTAATTATTTAGATTCCTCGAGTCTTACCACTAGTCAAAAACTTTAGAAAGAACAAACCTGAATGAAGACACAACCTAGCGTACCAAACCTCTTCCTCCAAGTTTTAAAAACCAAGCAAAAAGCTCCAAGAAAGATCCAAGATCCATCTTCAACAGGTGCACCTTTGTATGATCACGAAAGAGAGAGTATTCCACTAATTTCAAACTGTTTTCACACTCAAAATGGTAAGTGTTACCTCTCCCTCGAGAAAAACATAACTTTGTACCAAGGGTATGTGGTGTGGGTTTCCCTATAACTTTAAATAGAGATGGTCTACCAAATAAAAGAAAATTGTTTTCAAAAACTATGTACCAAACACGGTGTAATTAAGTGGCAAACGTAATTGAAGCTTTTGCACACAACTAGAATAAGTAAATTCTTCACTACGTGTTTGACTCTTTACTTCGGTTGGGTGAGAAGTGCTTATGCATTTTGTACCAAGGGTGTGTGGTGTGGGTTTCCCCATGACTTTAAATGAATATGGTCTGCCAAATATAAGAAAATTGTTTTCAAAAACTATGTATGAAACTTATTGTAACTAAGTGGCAAACACTATTGAAGTTTTTGCACAGAACTAGAATTTGTTATTCACCATGTATATTTGGTTGGGTTACACTCTTTATTAAATCTATCAAATATAGATAACAGTATATCCAAATAATGTATTTCACACAAGTGAACAATTTTCCACAAATTTTTTATACCACAAAATTGAATTGCGACAACGATATAAAAGTTCACCCTCAATAGTCTACTTGAAACAACAAATTTCAAACAAAAACCTGTGATGCACTAAACATATACAAGTGATTAAAACATAACACTACCACAAACTACATACTACATACTATTTACATCATTGGCTAGAATTCTTAATAGTAAAGTGCTTCAGTACAAAGTCTTTATGGATATTATCCTCATCCATAATCCATTGACAAATGCATTTCTCCCTGATTTGTTGTAGGTTTTACTGCAATATGAGCAGTTGAAGTCACAAGGAAGTCGAATATGGTAAACCTATATTGTGCAAAACCTATAATTAGTCGTGCAAAACCACAACACCAACATACACAAGCCTTTGCAACATTGAACCAAAGCACTCAATTTTACATACATATCAAAATCAACCTAAAAGGCAAACATTGAATATTTACCGCACAATTTCAGGACCAAAAATTATAAACTGACCTCTCTCAATGGTGACCTCCCTAAACGGCAACCTCTCTCAATGCTTTCGATTTCGAAACCTGTAAAACACCAATTACGCCTAAATCAAACACAAACCACAATGAAAATTTTACAAAACACACACAAATCAGCCCCAACCCTAAAACGCCCAAATAACCCATGCAATTGAACAAAATCAGAGTGAAGGCGCAATAAAGAAAAAGAAAAGATTTGGGAGTGCAAGTTGTCCAAGGAAGAAGAAATGGCTAACCTTGCCCACAAGAACGAAGATGCCAAACTGCATAAAGCAAAATCGACCTTACAAGACGGAACAAGAGCAACGAAAATGAAAGTCGAAGGCACCACTTGCTACGATGGAGGTTGTGGAAGACACATATGGCATTGTGGAAAGGAAGGGAGGAGAAAGGTCAAAGCACCAAACTTCCAAATTGATATGAGGAACCCCTTTTTTGTGGCTATCACGGAGAATAGATAAAACCCCCTTTGCTACTCTTGCTTTCGCACAAGAAGAAAAAAAATAAGAAACTGCCAAACCCTAAAATTTTAGGAACTCAAAACTCTATTTGATATTTAAAAAAAAAAGAACCAGAAAATAAAATATTAATGGGTACCACGTGACTTTGTCAACTTTGTCACTTTTTTCTTTGTCAAAACATTGTTTCTGATAAAGGAAAGTCAGAGGCTGCACCTAATGGCACTATTGCTGATACCATGCGAGTCTAGGGAAGATTGCATGATTGATGAGTTTTTCATTCCTAACAGCTCAAAGGTGATAGTGAATGCATGGGCTATTATGAGGGACCGAAGTGCTTGGGATGATGTAGAAAAGTTCTGGTCTGAGAGATTTGAAGGAAGGAACATATATATGAAAGGGCATGAGTTTTAACTGATACCATTTGGGTTTCGAAGAAGAAGCTGTTCAGGAATGCAACTGGGTCTAACTGTGGTTCGTTAGGCAAGGGCATAACTTGTTCATTGTTTTAATTGGAAGCTTCCAAATAACATGTTACCATCTGAGTTAGACATGATAGAAGAGTTTGGACTCACAATGCCAAGGGCTAATCATCGTATTGTCATTCCCACTAACCGCCTTCACTGTCATAGTGATTGATGAACATAACCAAAATTCTTGGCAACATTATGTGTGTTCAATGCATAAAAGAGAAGACGTTACATATGTAATAAATATAATGGATAATGATATTTTGACCCACATTTTTAACTCACTTTTAACCCACTATTCAAATCATCCTTCAATTATCTATTATGATTCTTTTAGTAGTATGATGTGATGATCTAAGGATGATTGGAATGGTAGCTTAAAAGTGGATAAAAAAAGTGAGTCAAAATATCATTATTCTCATTTCTCTATCTATATTAATAACAATCAATGCTTGATATAGTTTTGAACCTTTGCAATGGCTTGTTTTTTTTAAGTATTGCCTTTCCTTGCACCAAGGTTTACAACGGGTCTTTCGAATACTTACAAAGTATTTTTGTTTTTATCATTATTAAAAAAAATTATCATGGAAATTTATATAATTAAATAGAAACTATATAAGTGAAAATGATAAAATTAATTATTCAAGTGAATACAATCAGGACAACAGTTTTGGAAACTTTTTAAACTTAGTTATGAGATCCTTTTACTTAAAAATTTATTTTTCAAACTTTTTTTATGTAAAGAAAATCTATTAAATTATTAAATTGTCATAATTAATTACATTTAACTTTCTCACGGTTCTCCAATTCCAAATCATGTCAGTTGCTTCTTTCACTAGAGATTTCATTTTCATTATCCACAAAAAGCTTAAACTTAACCTAATTACTAGTTTTATAGTGCAATTCAAACAAAAATTTCATATCTTAATTAAAATATATGGAAAAAAACTCACGAAGCTCATAATTCGAAAAGTACTAAAAAACAAAATCGGGTAATTGAAACACATTTCTAATACTAATACAAATTTAAGAAATAGAATAAAAACAACATCATAAAAAAAGCATAGAAACCATATATGAGGATAAAAAACTTGATACAAACAAATATCAATCTGATTGGGATTGGGATTGATGGTTACTACTTTTTTCTTCTCTCTTTTTCCCTTTAGCTATAGTGAGTATGATATATGGAAGGTATTCCAACATTGGGGAAAAGTCTTTAAAGTTTTCATCTCTAGAAGATTGGATAAGAGGGGACACAGGTATGGCTTTGTGAGGTTTTTTTAGGTAAAAGATGTGCAAAGGCTTCAACGGGAACTAGATGCTATTAGGATTGGTTTGTCTAAACTGCATGTGAACACACCTAGATTTGAGAAGGGAGATATGATGTATCAGGCTAAACAATTAGAGTACAAAGCACCTAAAACTTAGTCTGTTTGGAGGGAGGTACAACATAATCAATCATACGCTCAAGTTGTAAAAGTTATATGTAACAACTCTTTACAAAAGCAGCAATAATGGAGAGGGATCACCTTTGAAACTGTAGAAGCTGATGTCAAATGGTTGGAAAGAAGTTATATTGGAAGAGTTAGTAATACCAAGTGTGAAGTTTATAGGGGATAATGTTGTTTTGATTCAAGGTTATGATGAATCTGAGGTAGGCAAACTCATTGAGGATAACAAGGAGTGGTGGGAATCTAACTTTGAGTATATCTCTCCTTGGAGCTCTTCCTTGGTACTTCACCACAAGAAGGTCTGGGTTAGATGTTGGGATCTACCCTTTAACTTATGGTCAAAAAAATGCTTTGGCAAAGTGATTGCCACACTAGGTACCTTGGAATCTATAGATGAAAAAACAATAGCCTGAGAATGTTTAGAATATGTAAGGTTATATGTTATGGTTCTGATTGGGTGTAATATATGGTTAGAGAAAAGTATGAATATTAACGGGAAAGTATACAACATGGCCTTGGAGGTAGAATCTAATGTCAAAACAAAATTTTCTCGTTGTTGTGCAAGTGAGACTAACTCCTCGATCGAAAGCAATTTAAGCCACGATGGGCTAGATAACTCTAGCTTTATATTTGTATGGAATGAAAATGCTACCTTGATCGAGCAAGAGAGAAATATTGAGAAAGAGGATCACATGGTACAATCGTTGGCGGTCTATGGCAATCGAAATTATCAAGCTCTTTCGAAGAAACTAAGTGGTAACGGTAACGTAAACTTTTTTGATCCATGTGGTTTAAAAGCTAAAGAGGGGAAACCTGCACCTAAGCTAGGAAAGGTATAGTTTGAACTAGGGACAAATTTCCAAAAGAGTGTAAAGACTACTACACCTCTTAACGCTAATAATGCTCCCTTTAATCCCTATTTTCTAAATGATGGCCCCCAAGTATAAAGTCAACTCAATTTGTTGACGAGGGGTGCACAAAGTTAAGTCAACCCAATATGGAAAATTATTTTTTGACAAAATTTTGTTGACAAATTTTTAACAATATATGTGACAACACCTCAATTGATGAAAGAAATGTTTAATGCCACTTGAAAGGGAAGATCAAGGTTTGGTGCGTGTTGAAGAGTAAACTTTTAATATATTTCTGGTCATTATTAAACCTCTTTATATTTCAATGGCCTTTATTCTCAATATTTTAGCTTCTTCCTTTTTTAAAAATATTTTGCCCCTTTTTATTGGGCAAATTTTGTATTCTTTTATATGTGATTTTCTTCTAGTTTGATAATTTCTTTATTTATTTTTACTTGGATTTTTTTTTCTATTTCATATTTACAATTTATGTGTATGTTTCCTTGTGATTTCATTTATGTTATATAATCAAATCAACAAATAATATTTTACTCCTAAAAAAAATCATATAATCTATTATTATATTAATCAGACAAAACATTTTTATATAAAAATACTATTTTTTTTATCTAGATATAAAAACCTAGCTTTGCTCAAAGTGCTCTTACTTTTATAAGCTGTTCTATTTACATAAAGAAAACTAATATCAATTATTTGTATATATCTTATTGATCACATAAAAGCATATATTCATCTTGAGTTTTCTTGAGTCACATACAACATAAAAAACACCACATGCATGCAAAAAAATTAAAATGACCTAAGAAAAGAGTAATAGTGTGTTTGGATGAGGCAATTTAAGAGAGTAATCTATTTATTTCGAGAATTTGAAATTCTTTCAAGAAAAACAATATATTTTGATGAGAAAGTTATAAGGAATATGAAATTGAACAATTTTAAGAAGCTATTTTAAATAACTAAAATAATATAATTTAAATTTCACCAAAAAAAGAAAGAAACTGAAATTCACTAAGTTGTGAAATTACTCATTGGTTAGAACAAAAAATTGTCTACAGGTCCAACTAGTAGAGTCAAGTCAAGCAGAAGGTCGAGTCAGGCTGGTCCAGGCTGGAGGTCAAGCTAAGTTAGGTCGGGCTGAAGGTCAATTCGAGTAGGGTCGAAGGTCGATCAAGGTCGATTGAAGGTCGAGCAAGGTCAATCGAAGGTCGAGAAGGGTCGGTCAAAGATCGAGCAGAGCTAGGTCAAGGCAAAGGTCATTTTAGGCAAGAGAAATTACAATAGAAAATGAATGTGACTTTTTCATAAGCAAAATATATATTTTAGGCAATTCAGGAAAAATGAATTTAAAAATGTTCTTGTAGAAATAATAATAGATTATCATTAGACACAAATATTGTCTTACCCAATCATTTGATCTCCAAGACGGGTACTCTGCGGTCTTGCAGGGTGTGTCTTCATATCCAGCTATCGGATGAGGCATATGAGGTGTTACCTGCAGAAAGGACTCCAACGATCAAGTTAGCAAGAGCTCTCAAAGTCAAATCTTAATTTTCAGTATTAATGAATTGCATATTTTTAATCATTGGGGTCCACCTGTATTTATATAATATTAACTATAGATTACCTGGTCCATGGGCTGGGCCTTAAATGGACTCATTGGGTCTCTTTTGCGCTTACATGGGCCTTATCATAGCCCACGTGTTAGGCTTATGGATTGGTTCTGTAAAGGTAGATGTCACTTCCTAAGTCCAGAGCAGGTGGTCCATATCGATATTTAACTTTGGCCGTTATGTATGCATTAGTTTTGAAATCAAGACCATAGTTGGCGGCTAGGGACACCGGTTGCCAATCCTATCCGCATAGTATAGTACAAAAAAAAAATTACTATTTTCTGAAAGTATTAGGTACCAAACATAGAATAATTATACGACAAACACAATGTTACCTTTTTCATACTTATAATAAATGAGTGGTTAATTACGTTGTATACATTATGAAGAATTTTTCAAGTTCACAATTGAATGGTATTTACAAAATGTGTAGGCTTCAACTCTTGCAATTGGGAAAAAGGAATTTAAAAAATATATATTTACTATTTTTTTCAAAGTATTATGTACCAAACATAGAGTAATTATGTGACAAACATAATATTACTTTTTTTCATAATTATAATAAATGAGTGGTTAATTACGTTGTATATGTTATGAAGAATATTTCAAGCTAACAATTGAATGGTATTTACAAAATGTGTAGGTTTGAACTCTTGAAATTGGGAAAAAGGAATTTAAAAAATATATATATTTACTATTTTTTTCTCAAAGTATTAGGTACCAAACATAGAGTAATTATGTGGCAAACGCAATATTACTTTTTTTTCATAATTATAATAAATGAGTGGTTAATTACGTTGTATACATTATGAAGAATTTTTAAAACTCACAATTGAATGGTATTTACAAAATGTGTTGGTAGCAAGGTTGGTCGAAGGTCGAGCATGGTCGGTCAAAGGTCGAGTAGAGCTAGGTCAAGCCAAAGGTCGAATTGCCCCGACCTAGACCAAAGGATGAGTCGAGTCGTCACAGGTTAAATGTGAAGTCGGGTCGGGTCGAGCCCAAGTCTAAGGTTGAGTTAGATCAAAGGTCGACTTGAACCAAAAGTCAAGATGAGTCGTATCGAATTAAAGGTCAAATTAACTTGTTAAACTTAAAGGTAAACATGAGTTCACTATAAAATAAAAATAAATTTATTTTATTTAAACAAGAAAATTGAAATTTAAAATATTTCAATTACTTCATTAAAACTAATTATTTAATAAATGAAAATAATTCAATTGCAAGTAATTTACTTACAAGGTATTGCAATTGTTTAGAATTGTTGAAATCTTTCATCCAAACACAAGATAAATGTTTAACTTATTCTAATTACAAATCTGATAAGATAGATTTTTATTATTATTAGCAAAAATTCTTATGGTATGCTTTAGTCTTCAAAGAGATGATAATATGATCATAAATCTAAAAAGAATGTAGAAAATTATTATATAATGTATTTTAGAAAGATAATAATTTTTATAAAATAAATTGATTTTTTAGTTTGACATTTTAATAATAAAATAATTAAGTTCCATATATAAAATTACTTGGCTAAATTACTGTTTTAGTCCTTGAATTTGTTCTGAAGTTTCAAAATGGTCCTCTAAATATTTGGAGTCTCAATTTAGTCCTCTAATTTTCAAAAGTGACTCAGTTTGGTCCTTTCCGTTTAAATTGAACAAACGTCGTTCACACAATACTCATGTGGCATAATTGAACTGATATGTGTCAAAGTTTTTAAAAGGGGTGGAATTGATGTGGCATGAGTTGTAATGAAACCCTAAATTGTTGGATAGGTTCCATATTGAGAAGGTTTTCTTTTCCCTTCCCTTTTTTTTCGTTGCTGTTGTGAAATTCTTGTGAAATCCTGCAGGTATATTGCGGCGATTTTGTTGTGTTTTGAAGCATGTCCCAAGCTAACTCTTGTTGTTCTTGCACGTGTTCCAGCAATGCAAAGGGTGGTTTCTCCTCTACTAGTGGTGGGTGGAAAGGGTTCGATTTAACTCTAATTTGCCAGTGTGGAGATGTTGTTGTCATTAGAACTGCCAGAACAACTAGGAATGCTGGGAAGAAATTTTGGGGATGCCCAAACTTCAAGGTTAGTTCCATGACTGTTGTTGCAGTTTTTTTTTAAATTATTCAATGTAATTAATGTTTATTGGTTTATGTCTTCATTTGTTGAATAGAGAGGAAATCAAGAATCTGTTGGGTGTAATTATTTCAAGTGGTGTGGAGAAGATGATATTGACGAACGAGACAATGTTATCTTCAGCCATTATAGGAAGATTTGTAATTTAGAAAAGAGTATTTGTATGAGAAATGGGTGAAACGTTTAATAGGAGTTGTTGGTGTTGTTGTTGTCCTTAATATAATCTTAGTTTCAGTGATGTTGAAAAGTCCCTAACTTGTTGTGAAGGTTGTATTTGATATGTTGTGCAATTAATAGCTTGTTTTGGTGTGATATAAAGTTTTAAACCAGTGTGTTCTGTATTGGTTAAAACTGCATAAACTAGTCCTAACAAGGGTTATGACTCATTTAATTGAATATTTTATGGCACAAGTTGATTATATTAAAAATGGGTTATCTGTGAAGTGAATTTGTTAATATTAAAAGGCTTATAAAATTGAACGAAAGGGGGCACATGTAGTGCAAAATATGTGTGTTAATATGCGTGCACCACTAAAACATTGAAAGGGGCCACATGAAGTGTAAAATACATTCCTGTGTCAAGATAAATTGAACTGGTTTTGAACATACACCTGCAGTCTTAACCCATATATGGGTCCACATGAAGTGATAAATCCAAAATAACATCAAGTGCTACATCCAAAACTAAATCCAAAGTGCATCCAGACCAAAAATACATTAAATACATCAAATACTACATCCAAAATACATTAAGTACTTCACAGTTTCCAAACACACCCCCTCCTACGTTGAAGTTTTTGCCTGATGTTGGGTCTGCCACATGATGGAGGACGTTGTGGTGCATTTGCTGTTGTAGGGGGATGTGTTGGAACTAGTGGAATGGCTGTTGTAGGGGAATGTGTTGCAGTTGGTGGAATGGCTGTTGGAGGGGGATGCGTGGGAGCTGGAGGAATGGCTGTGTTAGGGGGATGTGTTGGAGCTGGTGGAATTAAGTCTTGGGAAAGAATTGGTTGATTTGAAGTTGAAGCTTGAGTCAAATTGACGCTTGGTGGCATAGATTCACCTACATTAGAACTTGATGGTTGGGTTGTATTAGGTGATGGTTCTGGAGATGGTAGAGCATGTGGCCATGTGCTTCTATTGTGTCCTACTTGTTTATAGATGGCACATTTATTCCTTTCCCCTCCTCTTCTAACCTGGGTTTCATCTTTATTCAACTCAGAAGCTAGAAGTCTCCTTTTCTTTTTTGGTCTTCCAAGTAAGCTACGCTTTACTGGAGGCAGCACATCGGGGAAGGGAGTAATCTCCCACACATTTTGGCCGTTCACAGGATATATTATTGAGTTATAAATTTCTTCATATGATGACTTGGTAAACTAGTGTGCTATATATTGTTCTGTATTCAGATTTAGGAAGTTCATTGCAGTTAGCGAGTGGTAACACAGAATGCTAGTAATACTCCATTTCCTGCAGCTGCATTCCATGCTGTCCACATTAACTACAAACTTTTCACCAATAGTAAATACATGTCTGACCTAAAAAATCTTGTCCACTGACCAACTACATGCATAACAAAAGTCACAAAATCATGAAGCAGTCCAATCACAAAATTCACAATAAAATAGACTGTAATCGGTACCTGGAACCCAATATTTTGTTAATTGCATATCCTTCTCCAGTCTATCACGAATCTTGGGGTATATTGAACCTTGAAATGAACTTACTTTCAATATATTACTTGCCCATCTATTCATCATGTACAACCTTATTTCTTCATGCATGGTAACTATTGGCTTACTCCTAGCATCTACTAGCACTCTGTTGAAGGCCTCTAACATGTTGTCCACTAGTGTGTCATATTTGACAGTGGTATTGAACCTTGATCTTGACCAATACCTTTATCAGTTTGCACCAACTATCAGAATATTGAAATACTAAATGAAAACATACATAAAGTTAACAAACATTGAAATACTTGCCTTGGAGGAATAGCTATTATATGTTTGAATGCATCCTCGTTGACTTCTTTGAGCTCCAACATAACCTTTTCACATGCTTGTGATGTGTGTAGTAAGCAGCCCTCCACATTAAACATTTTAGAATCTTCCCTGGAAGTTTCTTCCTAAAATTCTCGTACAAGTGGCGCATACAGAACCTTTGGTCAACTCCAAAAATAAGTTCATTTAAAGCTGGCAGCAGACCCTAACAAAACAACAACATTTAAATGATAGCAGAACTGCAATGAAATAATTACAACCAATTAAATAACTGAAAAATAAATCATTACCTTTTGCTGGTCTGATATAAAGGTGCATGAGGCACAACATTCAACCCCACCAAGATCATCAATTAAAAGGTCTAAGAACTAAGACCATGTGTCCTTATTTTCAACCTCCACAACTGCGTATGCTATAGGCAACATTTGATCATTGACATCTCTTGCCACAGCTGTCAACAACTCATCACCATACTTATACCCTTTAAAAAACATCCATCCAATCCTACTATACACCTACATGATACAAAACTGTCCTTCCATGCTTTTAAACAAACATATAATCTCTGAAATATTTTTGAACCATCATGATCTTCAACCTTTATTTTAATTGTTGAACCAAGATTTGATCTACGCAACTCATGATCATAATAATATATACATTTGTATTGCTCTATAAAGGAACCATCAATCTTTTTTACAGCCATTGATCTTGCTCGAAAAGACATAGCACGAGAAATAGAAACGTTCCACTTCCTTAACCCCTTTTCTCGAATATGCATGGCCTTCACAGTAGGGTCATAATCCATATCCACATCAATTAATCCATTACTATCTTCATCTATGTTACCTTTAGAGCAACCATCCTCAACCTCAACTTCTTCCGCATTTTGCTCTTGCACCCCCTCATTATGTGTCTCATTTTGGACCTCATTATCAACCTCATGACTCTCATTATGGACATGTACTTCAGCCTCACCTTGAACATAGACCTCTCCCTCAACCTCACCACTTTCAGGTTGGAACTGTTTTGTATCATCACACTGCACCTCAACCTTTACCTCACCAAATTCAGCTTCGACTTGATCTGCTACAATTTTAGGCACACTGGTATTCTAGCATATATACTACCTCTACTTCACAAACTGAATGAATTACAAACATATGAACTTGACCATGTCGCTTCGTGATGTTGACCATATGGAGTGCACCAACGTCATCAGAGAAATGCTGCAACCTTTCCTCCAACATTGCACAACCTCCAATAGAATAGCACAGGTCTTTGACATTAATATAACCCATTTCTCGCAGTAATGAGAACACCTCAAAGTAGGACCATTTATCTTCATCACACGACAAAACACATAGTTGGCCATTAACATATTTAACTCCACCCTCGTTCACGAAGTGCCCTCCATGGTGGATAATCACTTCAAACTTCTCATCATCCATCAAACTTGTGAAATGTCAACATACCCAAAACCACATACTTTTATTACGAAACATACCACCGACAAATCGACAGAAAAAACTAAACCCCATTTCGAAGGGGGACCACAAATTACAAAACACTAAACCCCGTTTCGAAGGGGGACCACAAACTACAGAAAATGATATGGAAATGATGGGACAATACAGGCATCGAAATCACAAAACCATTCAACTTAGTAAACAAATAACAATCACCAAACGATATAGAAGCATCGAAATCAAAAACAAACCCAAACATCATAGTACACCCAAAACCCCAAAATCAAATTCAACGCAAAAGCTTAAAACCCTAAAATTTATTTCGAAAAAATTGTAAACTCACCTAGGTTGTTGAACGCCTTCGATCATAATGTTGAAAATCAATCTGATGCAATGCCAATCACAATCACAATCGAACCCTAGGTTAACGATCTCCACGATCAACACCTTCGAACACTTCTTAGTTGATAATCTTGCACATAACCATTGTTACGGGCCACATAATTAAAACTCATACACAGTCATAAAGCCATGTCACTATTCCGTTAAGAATTTTAACGGTGTTAACTTTGGGGACCAAATTGAGTCACTTTTGAAAATTAGAGGACTAAATTGAGTCTCAAAATATTTAGAGGACCATTTTGAAACTTCAGAACAAAATCGAGTACTAAAACAGCAATTTAGCCAAATTACTTTTACTTTTTGATTTTACGTTTAAGGTTCTTACAATTCTAATTAGTTCTTAAAAATTATAATCTTTCTTTAGTTTGTTGTTTTTCTAACATATTTAAGTTAATTAATATTCGTTAAATGTGAATAGTTTATTAATATTTTTTTCTTCTTTTGTAATTATTAAAATATAATGAAAACAATATTTTAGAAATAATTACAATCAATTTGAAATTAAGGTTGTCATCTTGAAGAGGAGATAAAACTATTAAAATACTATATGTTTATTTATAAAAAAAATGTAAAGTTTAAGGATTCATAACCATAAATTAAAATGGGTTAACTATGTTTTTGATTCCTAAACTGTAACACGATTTTGGTTTTAGTCCCTATTTCAAAGTTTGATTTTGCTAAGTCCCTATCCTTATAAAACATATCAATTTAGTCCTCAATATTAGACGGAGTTAACAGTTTTCATCACTTGGCAAACGGTTTGCACGTCCACCATTCATTTTTTTGACATGTGTTCTCTTTAAAATTACACGTGTAAGTTTATTTTTTTTTTACCATTTTTTTTCTTTTTCCTCTTCTCCAACAATCTTTGTCTCCCTTCTAACCTCCATCTTCATCTTCCTTTCTCCTTCCACCATCTCCATCCTTCCCCTCCCCCACCTTCACCCAACCATCATCTTCTTCCAACCTTTATTTTCCATCAATAGAGTTAATCAATAATTCATTTTCCCCATTTTCATCTTCTCCTTCAATTCTCCTTTTTTTCTCCCCATTTTTATCACGCTCATCCTCGTGAACCCATCCATTTTTTCTTCCAATAACTCTTTCAACTCTCTTTATGGAATGCAAATCCTTCAAAATACATAATAAATTTTTTGGACTTATATTTTTATTTTTTAGAAGAATGATGATGTTTCTACTGTATGTACAAAAGAAATATAAAAATAGATAAACAACAAATGTAGTATAGATATTAATTATGTTTTATTTTTAATACAATAAACAGAACTTAATATTTATGTGTTTAATAAAAAAGTAATATTAATATATAATTAATTTGTAAAGAGTAGAGAGTTTTAAATTTATAAATAAAAGATAAAAATTAATTGTTTTCTAAATTAATTATATATTAACATTAATTTTTTAACAAATAAATATGACAACAATTACTAAATATCAAACACATTCAATTCTTCAAAATTAATCACACTAAAACTTTGTATTGTTATTATATATTTTTTTAATATATATATATATATATATATATATATATATAAATAATGAACCTACTATTTGTCCAAAAAATTACTCTAACAAGCTTATTAAAAAAACTAATAAAAAGAGAGCACGAAGAGATTAAAAAAAAAGTTAAAATACACTTATTATTTTCAATTATAATAATTACGGATTTATCTTTTTAGAATAATTCATATAATGAGTACTTAGTTTAAGCTCTTCAAAAGAATGTATTCAATAATTTAAAATTTTATAAAACTATTGTTTCATTTTCTCTTTGATAAAAGTAAAAAAGTAAAAGAAGGAGTTATTATTTCAAGGTGAACGGGAAAAAATTTAAACTAAACATTGATATGTTAGTAATTTTGGGTCATGCATATATATGACACATAATTAAATGTGTTAGGACCATTATTTATAAAGCCAAATAATAAAGTGATTTGACTAAATTAAAGATTTGGCTAAAGGCATATGTCATGAAAATAAATATTGTGTAGAGACCAGTTAGTAATTTCTAATTTGATGAGGAGCCAAATTAGAAATACTAAAACTTAAGTAATTCAGATTATAAATGGTCATGGTCCCCTTCTGAGAGCACACACAGAGTCATAACGCACTCTTCCTGTTCCTTTCTCCCTATCCCCATCAAGAGAGAAAACCAAAGGGAAATAAAGGTGCTCTACAGGAGGAAGATCATTGTATCATTAGTGCTCTCTAATATTATAGTTATGGCCAATTCAGGTACGCTTCCGTTTAGTATTTACAACATGATTATCAGTATAGGTATGACATATTGTTTATGAGTTTATGATTGATTATTAGAATCAATATTATGATTTATATTATGTTTATGTACATGAATGTGCGTTTATGTGCGTAAAAGTGTGATTATGTGCATGAAGATGTCAGAATCAATA
>Ga0209589_1003590_pt1 | contig 27065 bp, 13 predicted proteins | sample CowpeawhiteBW_FD_187525 | JGI IMG/M metagenome (GOLD analysis project Ga0209589, IMG submission 187525) | Root nodule microbial communities of legume samples collected from California USA - Cow pea white BW (SPAdes) (version 2) | ecosystem: Host-associated > Plants > Roots > Nodule | place: USA...
ATATATATATATATATATATATATATATATATATATATATATATATATATATATATATATAAAAAATTTATAATTATAATTTCTGTGGGTTTTTTTTATATCTGTTGATACCCATATATGTTCACAAATATTTTTTATAATTTACTTTTTATTTTTAATTAAAATTATATAGAAACAATTGTTTAAAATATTAGCTTAGATAACCAATAAGTAATTTTAAAGTAAAGTTGAAATAAAATTGAACACCAAATTATTAATAATGCAAATAAATTTTGGATTTGTAAAAATTAAATTTAAATGAATTAATTGACCACAATGTAAATTTAAAAAATTAATATTTTTAAAAATAGCTCCAATTTTATAGATGTAAATAAAAAGTTACAATTACGAAGTCTAATTATAAGTTGTTCTTCAAGGACCGGTATTTCTATCTTTAATAATTTTATTTTATCACTTGATTTAAAAAATAATAATTAAATAAAACTCATTAACAATTATTAGTGAGTAGGTAGTATATTCGGGTTGGATACTCGTCTTATCAACAATTGAATAATTAAATATTTAGACTTATATTCAATTTTAAAAAAAAAAAAAACTTTTTCAAGACTTCCAACCATTAATCAAACAAAATTAAGGTTTCAATAGATGCATTATATGTTAAGTAAGAAATTTTTATATCAATTTTCCTGTTATAAATGAGGTTTATTTTATTTAATTTTTCTTCCTATAAATTAAATCACTAATTTTAGTACAATGAAATCCAAAAATGTCATTTCTCTACTAACGTATAAGTGTTGCACAAAATTTCTTTTGTTAAAACATAATTATTAGCATATTTGCCTAGACTTTTCTATAAATTGATTGAACCCACTATGGTAACCAAGTAGAGCACGCGTATGGATCCTCTACAGTAGTGCATTTGTTCTAGCAAAATATACACCTTTTATGACCAATCATAAAATATTTTATTTTATATTCTCAATTTTTATAACCATTCAAACACAATCAGACGGCCAATAACTTTACTACAAAGATAGATCAACAGTAGCCAATCCAAGTGCAACTGAGCACGCAAAACCTAATGCTATATATAAGGACACCCAACTTCACCATTTCTCTTACAACTCTCATATAGCTATTGAATCACACTACCATAGGTATGTAACTCGACTTCAATAAATGTTTTGAGAACAACTTTCTCAAAACTTTTGCAATTTTAATTTCTCTAACAATTTTTGTGTTTTTAAGTGTTCTAGTTATTGTTTGCGATTCTTTTATTGAACTATGTTTAACTAATGTTCCATAAATTGCATTTTGTTTTTCCAATACAAGAGCATTTCCTCCAAGACCATGGCCAACCAAACATTCACAAGCTTACTCACCAATGACAAGCAATTTGCTGCTCTTCATTTGCCTCCTAAGGCCCCAACTAGCAATAAAAACAAGTCTATTGTGAATGAAGGTGGTGAAATCTTATTTCAAGCAAGAAATGTGTTGAAAACACATGAGAATCCTTCTCTGATGTATCTTGGGACAGAACATGTTCTTGCTCCTCCAAACGATGATGTCGAGGATTTGGATCGTGACTCAGACTCCAAATTGGAGGCTCAAATGAAAAGGTAAATAATTTTCTATACAATAGTTCTACTTCATTTTCTTTTAGTGGGAAGTTTTATGAGTTTGAATGAGTTTGAGTATTATTACCCATGTTGAGTACAAACATTTGATTACGATGAACTAATAGGTTTAAGATTTCGAGATGTAAAGATTTTAGTTCAACTATTGCACGTATTGAGTACAAACATTTGATATCTAAGAACTCAATATTTTAAGATTTTGAGTTTGAGTAGTGCGGATATTGGAAAAAAAAAATGAGAACAAGATAATAAAATCGATTTCTTTAAATAAATTACATGAGTTTAAATCTTATAGATGAAAGAAAAAGTAAAAGACGATTAGATGTGATTGATAATTCTTTCAATCTCAAATTTATTTTAATTTTATTTGAGTCAATTACTGCATCCAAATAATTTTTCATTTTATAATTCATAATTGTATCACAATTTTTTCTTTACAAAACATCTAAATAGATTAAGAAAGAAATGTATATTTAAATAGTCTCTAGTCTCATATTAAGTAACAGGAAATTATTAGATGTATTTAAACAAGTCCTTCGATTAAAGTTTAAAAAGGAATGAAAGGATTAAAATCACTTTTTCATTTTCTTTGTGAATGAGAGTTTTTCTTTAAAAACTATTTTCTATTTTTACAAAATGTATCGACCTTAATAAATCGATTTAAATAACATCATTATGGTTAATTAACACATCTGAAAAAAAAATTCTTTTAAACATCGATTAAATCGTTAGTTTAAGTTATGTTCAATAATCTATATTGTGGCACAATGACGGATGATAATAATGTTATTTTAATGTACTTGATATCGAAATAGTAACATTTTTAATAAAATTTAGTTATTGATAAAGTTGGTAAGTAATTTTCAATTTTTTTAAACTCGTGTATATTTTTTACAAAAGTAATTTTAATATAATAAAATATTAAAAGTATTAGAAAATCAAAAAATATATTAATTGTGTCAGTGATATTTAATCAAAACACGTTTTGTATAGAAAGCAGGCTAACAGGGTATATTCTGCGAGATATCGGCTCCGCAAGCAAGCCAAAGCACAAAATCTGAAAAACCAAGCTGAGGCACTTGAAGTGAGTATTCTTCTATATATAATTAATTATTTTTTATTAGCATTAAATTTCTGAATAGTTTAATCTTCTTTCTACATTATCCTTAATGTTTCATATTATTCATTTATCGAATACTCATTCAATTGTGTCTGATGTAACTAATTAATGTTAGAAGAAAAAATAATAACTACGTAATTTATGATATCGGTATTTTCAATCATACTAAGAGAGAGAGAGAGAGGAATAAATTATATCATTAATGTGACATTTATTATTTTTCACTAAAAAATTAACTAATAGAAAAAGTTTATATGACAAACAAATATTTTCCTAGAAATAATATCTTTTTATAAGGAATTAGGAGAGTAAAAGCTTCGTCCAGGCCTAGCTTATTGTTTATAAATTACTCATGGTTATCTTTGTTTAGAAAAGTTTTTCTATCAATACCCATGAAACAAAAATTGAAAAAGATAAATTAAAATGAATTTCTTACATGCAAAAATAATATGACATAAAGATAAATTAGCGGCCATCAAAGTGGTATGGTAGATTATCAACCTATAATACAATCTTAAAGTAAAAGAAAGTAAAAGAGCAGATAATTTCTACTATGAAATGAATATTATAATAATTTTTTTCTTTGGCAAAAAAGGAATTCAGTATGATAGAAATGGTACAAAAATATATATAGGTAATATATTTTGATGTTAGAAGGTTTTATAAATTTAATTTTGAAAGAAACGTTAATTTTTTCTAAGAAAATTAGACATGTTATTCTTAATTAAGTTCTGTTGTTGATACAGAAGAAGGTTATAAAACGTTTTATTTATTAATTTCTCTTTATATATAATTTTAGGTCTTTGTATGCGGATTGGAACACTTATTTATGTACTTGTTAATAAAAAGAACAATTTCTTACATGAATTTGATTGAATGAGGTTTATAAAAGCTAATTAAGTGTATTATATATTTATCACATAATGATTATTAGGGAGAAGTTAAATAGATATTACATGTGTGTGTTATTTATGACGTAGGCTGAAGTTGCAATGTTTCGATCTCAACTGTTATACTGGAAAAGTATCCATGACGGAATAGCTGAAGAGAATGCTGTGATCAGAGTACAATGCGACAGTGCTAGTAAGCTCGTTGCTGAAAAGGAAGGTAAACAGAATAATGTGTATATACCTAGTTGTACTTATAATAGTAAAATTTAGAGCATTACTTATAATAATAGTTGCACATCTTTTCCTCTTCTAAGACCCTTTAATGCACACAAGTTACATTTTCTATCACATGCATGTTTTACATTAGGTTATAGCTCAGTATTTACTTATTTTACCAAACATTCATAGTAGTTAAAAATTAGAGTGTGATTTATATAATTTGATAAACAAATAAATTAAATATCGTAATTGTTCAAATATTAATGAACAACATTTTAATATTTAAAAGCATCAATTGATAAAAACCTTGTTCACAATTGATGAAAAAACAATAAAAGGTTGTTGTTGGTGGATTATGGATTAACTCAACTCGAATTCATTTAATTTGTGAGTTAAGTAAATTAAATCTAATTTGATCACATTTTAAAAAAGTAAAAGTTTTCAAGCCAACTTGACTAAAAAGCATGATAAGTTGGATTATGTCACAAGTTGAAACCTATTTTAACATGTTTAAGTAAAAGTGTTATATATGTTTAATATATTACCCATAAATTCTATAGTAATGCACATTTTTGTTTCTTTCTCTTTGAATACTTTAAATTATTATGTGCAAATGGAAATGATTATTGATAAACAAAATATATGGATAGTTATTTAATAAAGATTTATTCATTTTTTTCATTCTTATTACCAACTAATTATAAATAGTTGTTTTTTCAGCTTTGAATTGGGCTCTGCGGCAAGAGATAGATATGTTGACTCAGGGTTGTTGATTTAAGGATAAACATTTTGTGGAGAAAATTTCAATGAAGAAAGAAGACATCATAAGTAAGATGAAACATTGTCATCGTTAACCTATGGATTATGACCCAATGGATAACATATGGCAATTTATATGAATAAAATTTTATTTGGAACAATCTTCTTTATTCTGAATAAATATCAAAGTATCTAAGCTCAACCATTTGTCATTCTAATCATTAGTGGCCACATTATTACTTTGGAAATTAGACCTAAGTATTTGTTGAGGGTAAAACATTTGATAGATGATTTCTTATTTATCAACAATAAAGAATATATTAATAGACAATACTCGTAGTGTTTCAATCCTTTTACAAAAACATAAGCACAATAACTCTATATTTCATGGTATACTCCTTTAAAATTATTTTTATAAGGATAGAAACAAATATATAACATTTTATATTTTCTTTTTTACTTTTATATTTTGTTCTATGATATCCTTTCTTTCTTGTGTTTTAGGTTTTTTTTTTCATATTTTGTTTGGTAGCTAGTTATGCATAAATGCTTCAATTTCCAAGTTAATTGAGATTTAAGTGTAAAAATAATATATATATATATATATATATATATATATATATATATATATATATATATATATATATATATATATATATACCTTAGATTTATGTATCTCAGCTTTCAGTTAGGTTAAATGTCCAAGACATCTTAATATTCAATTAATTTTGAAATATCTTATTATTTTCCTAATGGAAAATGATATTTTAACCCACTTTTTTTGACCCACTTTTAACCCATTGCTTTAATCACCATTAGATCATCTTTTTTTATTCTTTTTAGTGATGTGATGTGATGATCTAATGGTGATTAAAGTGGTGGGTTAAAAGTGGGTCAAAAAAAGTGGATTAAAGTATCATTGTCCTTTCCTAATATAGATTACATTAAGGGGTCGAGCCATAACAGATCGTCTTGACACGTAACTAATACAAAGACTTGTGCCGTAAAATTAATTTAAATAATAACTTTTTGACTCATATAGTACAATTATTTAAAATAATAACTTTACCACTTTGGAAATATGGTTTCGATTTTCTAGTTGATGTGACAAGGCCAGGTGCTACTTTTTCATTCACTTAGTAGTGAGTTTCCAACTCTTAAGGATTGGACTGATAAATTACATATGTACTTTGTTTCTTTTTCAAATGAGGGCCACATCGATAACTTTACTTAAAAATGCGAAGTTTATAACAAATATTTCTCATATATTTGTTTACATAGTATTCGCCGTGAAGCGAGGAATTTCTTGATAGTCGAAAAGACTTCTTCTCACGATGAGTCTCATATGAACTTGCTCGACTTTTGCATTAGTTGGATTACGAATATAACTTTTTGTGAGCTTTGGCACGAATAATGAGAGAGAGGTGAATCATTCTACTAGTTATTGTGCATCTTTTAGGGGGCTACATATCTCAATTAGTGATTAATATTTATCAGGATTTGGCTTGATTCCCTTATATGTCATAATAAATACAAAAAACTTTTTTCTTTCTCCAAATATGCATTTCTTAGAGTTTGACTCATTTTGTATCACCATTTATGAAGACTCCCCTTAAATCATTGACATGTTGTTAATACGAGTTTGACTTAGCATCATGTCACCTACAATCAATCATATTTTTGAAGATCTTATTCACAAGTCTTTGGTAGTTGGCATTTTTGTTATAAATACCATTTTTTCTTTGTCACGAGAATGCATTTGAATGTGATTGCATTTAGAATAAGCACATAAGAAGCTTAACCTTTTATGTACTGTGACAATTTCCATAAGTCAATAAATAATTGGTAAGGTATAAATCTTTTCAGCACACTTGTTGAGATCGAAATTTTATGGGTTATAAAAACATGAAAAATATGATATGATAGATATAAGATACGTTATATGAAAGAACTTATTATTTTATTTTATTCATATATATATATATATATATATATATATATATATATATATATATAACAAATTGTAACTGAATATATAAAATATTTACAATATCTCAATCTTGATTTATTAATTTTAAAATAATAACTAATTTCTAAATTTGAAATATATTCTTATAAACAAAAATATTCATGGAAAACTAATTTAATAAACAAATAATTTAAGTAAATCTTCTCAAAAATGAGTTTTATAATAAATCTTTTATTTTCTAAAATAGTAACTTTGCCTTAATACAAAAATGAGCAGTTTGGGAGACATGGAACACAAAGGCCAATGTCTATGAATGATCTCACTGGTTTGGAGATTATTGCTTTGTTGGAGCAATTCAAAAATTCAAACTTTAGTCCATGCGAAGTATTGTTCGAGAATACAGAGTTGATGAGAAAGTAATTCAAATACACTCTTATAAAAGAGATCAAGCCATGAATGAGGTCGTCTTACAGCAGCCTGCTGCTAGGCTGCTCTTGAATTCAACGATAGTGAATTTGAAATTGGTTTGGATGAAGTTGAAGTTGATCAATGCGATATTATCTTTAAATTAGTAGAAAATATTATCAATTTTGATCTCAATATGAGTGAGTTGAAAGATTTTCCTTATTTATTTATGATTGGTTAAATCAAGTTAAGGGTGCACTCTTCCCCCTTCGTTGCTTCTTACAAAACAAATTGAGGTCGTCTTATAAAAACTTTACATGATTTTTTGTGAAAATAAAGTCATAAACTTATTGATCCGAGAATTTTTCCTTTACAAATGCAGATTTAGACGGGATGCAAAGTTAAATGAGTACGGACTTAACCGAATGTCTACTATAATTGGTGTGTATATGTGTATTTAGATATGACAAATAAATCCACCCCCATGGGTATTGCTCGAACCCGACCCCATTTTGATGAGAATTTCCACATTGACTGGATATGAGTATAGGGAATCTTTGACTTTTTCAATTGGGTATGGGGATGAGTATGAGGATGTACATATCCCCGATATAATACCCATCCCCACCATATCTTTGTCCCCATTTAAATTATTAAAAATATTCACAATTAATTAAGTAACCCTATATATATATATACTTTCTATTTTTTATTTCTTCTCATTATTTGGTTTATCATGAAACTCATTCACATCTCCAATATATTTTTCATCTTATCATAACCTTTATGTAATTATGTTAAAATGATATATGTCAATTAAATTTTTTTTTGTCTCACATCAATTTAAGTGTTTAATAGCATAAAATTTTCATTTACTAGGTAATATAAAAAAAATCTTTATTTATTATTAATAATTTTTGTTTCATTTAAAGAACTCTTTTGTTTTGTTAAAATAATTTTCATTATTTTTCAACCATTGAGTATATATGTTGATATTTGAAAAGTTTTCTTATATCTCTAAGGTATTTTTCATCTTATCATACCCTTAATTATATATTTATTTTTCTTGTGTAATTTCTTTCAATAGTCTCTCAAATTGTTTCTAATACACACATTTGTTAATTTTTTAATATTTTTATTTATTGTTTATTTTTATCATGTAAAATACTATTTCGATATATTTTATCTAATATTTTTTTTTGTTCTAATTCATTATCAATCATACTGTAACATTTTTACTATAATTGTATAAATAACTTTTATTTACTACAATATAAAATTTAATGTAATTTTCATGAATATTTTTTTATCATCATCCAACATATATTGAAGTTCAAAAGATATAAGATCTATGTCAAAATTTTATTATTATATGTTTATTATTTGTTCTTTGCATCATTTTCATCAAGTGATGTATTATACTTTTTATTAGTGTATAAAAAAGAGATTCATTAAAATTTAAAAAATTGAAGTAAATTAATATTTAAAATATATTTTAATTTGAATATTTGTTTTTCTTTTATATCTTTTAAAAATATTTTTAAATTTTATCAACTAGCTTTCATTAATGTTTGCAAATTTAATAAATATTTTGGTTCTCATGAAATTTTATTTGGTATTCTAATCTAAAATGTAAACAATTATAATTTATTTTAAAGTATTTGATATCGAAGAAACAATCATCCTCCTAATATTGAATATTTAATAATATTACGTTTCCTTTACTATATTTTTTTATTATTTTATAAAAATTAATTAAAATTAATATTGAAGTAATAAGAAAATATATATAAGTATGAGTACGAGATTATTCATTACCCGGTGGGGATGAGGACGAGAGAAAAGTTTGATACCTGTTAGATTTGGATATGAGATGAGAATGAATTTTTTTCTACAGAAATAAGTATGGGATAACGAACCTGTCCCAATCCTGTCTCGTCCCATTGCATATTGATTATGATAAAAAAAATATAAAATAGAACATTACATAATATTTTATTTAAATTGAGAAACTTAATTGCAGTTTTTTTTTTAAATTAAACAATACATAAAATAGAAACGGAGAGAAATTAATGATTAATAAATTAAATTGTTTGGTTAATTGCATCAATTAAATAATTTATTTAATTACATCGCTTAAATATTTAATAATTTAGAATATTTAAATCATTAAATAGTGTAATTAATTAAAATCATTAATTCACCTAATTAATTTAGTTAAATAAAATAAATTAATTACATTAGTTAAATTATTTAAATTAATTAACCTAATCAATTTTATCAAGTTAATTAAATTAATTAATGTGATTAAATTAATTATATTAATTAAATTTATGAAATTGAAATAATTCAATGCATTTAATTTGTTAATTAATTAAATATCGTAACGGAGGGACAAACGCACTGATTAACAACCTCAGTAAGAAAGGAACAAGCGGATGAGCCATTAGACACAATCTCAATTACTAGAAATTTACTATAACAAATTCATATTTTTACCAATCTGAAATTTTTTTCGTAAAAATATTTGTAAATTTTTTTATGAAAAAAAGTTAACAAAAAATTCACACTAATTTTTTACAAAATCTTTTGTATAAAGTATTTTTCACAAAAAAAAATATTATAAAAAATATTTATAAATTTTAAAATTTTGTTAAAAATAATTATTTATGGAGGAGTTATTTGTCAATTAAAATTTAAAAAAGAAACACAAGTTTTATTTCCAAAAATTTTTAACAAATTTAAAAAAATCTCATGAAATATGATAAATTTTAATTTTGAATGTCACAATGTTTATCATAAATAAAAAAAAAACTTCATCTAATTTTTATTATTTATGGATCCTAAATTTTCATAGTACTTCACCCATTAAATGTTTTCTCCACTTTTTTTTTGTCAATTATTTTTTTCTATTTTTTGCTTATTTTAATTATTTTCTTTGTGGAATATCTGTTTATATTTTCTCACTCTCTACAAACACCTCTCTCCTTTATTTTTGTTTTTCTTCTTCAACCCTCTCTTTAATTTCCAAAATCGTTTCTTTTCATTTTCTTGATCACATTGCACCACTGAGCGAATGAAGTGTAGATCAACGTTTAAACAATCATATTTTTTGGTAAAGTAATCATTTTTGTTGTAAGACCCACTTTTTCTGCCCCAATGTTTAAGGGCTTACCTTAATCTGTTGGACCTAAGGCTGACCCATAGGGTGCCCAAAACCCCTAAACCAACCCTAACCCCCTTCATTCTTGCATTTTCCAGAAACTGTTCCCATCCCCTCTCCCTTTGCTGCTATGTGAGCTCTGCTAGGGTTTGGCTCCCACTCTTCATTCAGCTAGAAGAACTCCATTTTATTCCACTGTTTCTAGCTCTCGAATCTACTCTTGGAGCTGTAGTGCTCGTTGGCTTAGGTGTCAGTGTCCTTGGCTAGCATTTTCTAGGTAAGGAAAGTTAGGGTTCTTCAAGTTTTGTAGCATATTGCCTGTTCTGTTGTGATTCGTGTTTCGAATGTCTAGTTGATGTTGTACCTGCATGAAAACTGAGTTGGATATTCCTTGAACTGTGTTTTTGAATGTTGCTCGCGTGAAAAATAGGAGAGACCTGTTAAACTCGCCTAGGCGAGTGTGTCTTTAACTCAAACGAGAAGCTCTCGCCTAAGCGAGGAGCTCTCGCCTAAGCGAGAACAACAGTGGCTCGCACCCTCCTCTGTTTCGAGTTGTCGCCTGAGCGAAGGCCTCTCACCTGAGCGAGAGCAATCTCGCCTGAGCGAGATGAGTTAGCTTGAGCAAGAACTCAAAGTGCCCCTTGTTTGAAATCTCGCCTAGGGGAGAGCTATTAGCTTAAGCGAGGGATCCCTCTCGCCTGAGCGAGAGTTGCTAGCTTGAGCGAGGTTGACAACAATGTGCTTGAAGGATTATATGTTTCCATGTTTACAATTGTTGGTTGCATGATTTGTTTGGTTTGCCCTATTTAAAGCATGAAGGGTGTAAATATGCATGTATTATGTAATTTATGGGAATGGAATTGATGAACTTGGTATGATTTGTGTATGGAACATGATTGGATCGTTGGTTGATTATTGGCATGAGGTTTGGTATGCATGAAAATTCTATGTTTGGTTGGTGAAACATGGCTATGGTATGGTTAGGACGTAATTCCATGAATCTCTTGGTGAGATCTCATGGTGGTGCCTCATGGATTAAGACGTAATTCCATGTCCTTCTTGGTAAGGTTTCGTGGTGGTGCCTCATTATATAATTTAGTAAGGATTAGAGTAAGGATTGCATCCTGAAACTCTAAAGAGTTAGTTAGTCTCACGTAGAGCGTACTGACTCGAGTGCTGGGAGTAGCAAGAGGCCCTAGTCTTTGGCAGAATAATGGCCTTAGATGTTTGAAGGCTAACCTTGTGCGTGGTAGAGTGAAACCCATTGACAATGGCTCTATAGAGCAGTAAAGGCCACCACAAGTGCAAACATCTAGTGAATCCGACTGATTATATGTATCCGGATATTTGAGTCTTAGAGACTTACTTGTTTGCTATCACATGCTTGGTTGGATTATGTATTCTTGGCTGTTAAACTGTATGATCAAATGTATGATAAAATCTTTTTACGCTAGCTTACCCTTTTTGTTTGCTTGTTTGTCTTGTGTGTGATTTTCTCCTTTTGCGATGATCATCAATTTATTGATGGGAGCAGATGTGGGAACCTCTCGTGGTCATTAGGGTGATGGAAACTCCGCTACATAGCTAACTCTTGGGTTGGATTCCCTTGCTCCGAGTACACTTTTAAGACATTGTGGCCTATGTACTGCTTTGCTCTTTGAGCATGTATTTTGAATAACTGTCAATTGTTTTAATCTTGTTCTTCCGTTTATGGCATCGTGGTGTGTCAATAGAAATCTCTCTATTTATTAAGTTTATTTATTAAATAAGATGTTACATTTGTCAATAGAAATCTCTCTATCCTATTTTTTAATTGTTTTTCCTCTGAATATTTAGAGGTTTCATATATTTAATTATAGGAAAAAAAATATTTCAGCTGGTATTTTAGATGTTTCAACTTTTTTTTTTATCAAAAAAAAATATTTTGTTTGGTAAACGGGAAACTTTGACTCAAAAACTTTGACTCAAAGGGAATTCAACTACACTTTAAAATTACTTAAACTCAAACTATAAGGTTGTACTAATTATATACTTACTTTGCAATATATATATATATATATATATATATATATATATATATATATATATATATATATATATCCGGCCAATGAGATTTCCGAAAACTTAAAATTAAAGTTTATAATAAATATTTTATCTTCAAAAATAAAATAATAAAATATTATTACTTTATTGTATCTAAGTTAGTTATATATTTTTATAAGATTTATGTATTTTGAAAAATAAAATTTATGTAATGTATTTAAGTTATTTTTATTCTTTTTAGTAGAATGCGCTTAATCTTATAATTGTAATTGTAAGACCCCAATTAATAGAATCATTTTACTAATTTAATCTACTAATTTAAAGTTTCAAATTTGTGATTGAGAATATTAGGATAGAATATAACCTATGTTTTACGATATTTCTCATCAGGTATGTGATAATATTTTAAACAAAACATAATTGTATTCTAAATTAGAAAAAATATATAAAATATATAAAACATATTAAATAAAATATATATGAAAAATCCTTTTTATCTACACCACTCTGATGTTATCTCACCACGTCATACATATGTATCTCACTTCAAGCCAAACTCATCACATATCATTAAATTCAATTGAACATTACCAACATATAATTAATTTTCTATTGCATTACCATAATATTCCCTTTCAACATATCCATTTAGCCCATCAGAAAGGAGAAATGCATAACTCAAACCACATACCTCAAATTATAGAAGATTCACGTGTCTATAACAAGTTGTCAAAATTTAAGTTTGATCCAACGATTAACAAAGCAATAATCTAAATTTTCCCTAGATGACTCAGAGTAGGAAAATCCAACACGCCCAGCCAGAGGATTGCTTGCCTAGTGAGAAGACCTCCTCTAAATCTCTTCCAAAATTAAATCTAGCACTTTCTCAGTGAGTGGATGGATCACCTAGTGAGTTTGCATAATGCAGAAGGCATGATAAATTTTTGAATCTATTGCATTAGCTTCAGAAGGTACTTTTCTCCATTTCCACATATCAAAACGAGTGTTTCCATTTAAAGTGTTACCTATTATACTAATAGAATCATACTTATACATCCTTAAATCCAAATCATCATAAAACTAAGTTCACACATCATGATATTAACACAACTCTAATGAATGGTAAATTTGATCTTTTAGCCTCAGGCATTGTTTTCTTTCTCTTTATAAATCACATCCAGTTCCAAACTTATCAAATACACTATCTAAACCTAATTGTGTTAAATTCACTAATCCTAAAAACAAACACATTAATAAATCAAGTATACCACATATGCAAATTCACACTCAGCCAACCAAGATTTGAATCGCTCAGTGAGTATACCCTTGGAACTACTCTTAATAAGCTCACCTAACGAGGAATTATTCGCTTGACGAATCAACTACTCGAACAAAATAAAGAAAAATGTGCCAAACAAGCGCCACTCACTTAGTGACCTAAGCCCCCTAACTTTGCGTTATAACTCGAATTTGGGTTTCGCCTAGCAAGCATATACTCGCCCAATGGTAAAAAATTTATAGAATTTTGCCAATTCGATTTTTGATACTCATCCATTGGGAAACAAGCTCGCCGAGCGAGTCTGCATATCGTAGACACATGATTCTTCATTTACTGATCCTGTTTGTGATTTTTGAGGGTTCCCAAATACCTTAGCTTGCACAATTAATGTAATATAACTTGTTATTCTCAAAGGCCACAACAAAAATAGATTCACGTATAAAGGAAACAAATTCATACATAATTATCATATTATACACATAATAGAATCATGACTCAAGTCAAAACCCCAACTTCAAACCCTAAATTTCTCTTAACAACAAACATTACAAACACACAATCACAATCCAAATTTCATAACATACCAAACATTAATAATCAAACATTTGAATCAAAAAGACAAGATTTGAGTTCTAGATTCCCTTACCTATTATAGGAATTTCTCCTTGGTCTCACAAAAACCCTTAAATGTTAAAATTCACAAAGCATCTAAAAACACAAGAGAGAAATCAATTTTAGAATCTCAAACTTCCATTAGACTCTTTATAATCCTAGAAGAATGCCCAAGGAACACATGCAAAACCAAAAAATTGCACATGAGTATGGATTTTTCTTGACCCAAGAAAAGGGTAGAGTGAAGGACTTACTTTATTTAAGAAAGCTTGGTCAAGATGAAACTCTCTCCCTTTAGTGTAGGATTATACAAAAATGGGTGGAAGGAATTCACAAGAGGAGGAACTCTTCTTCCTTATGGTGATGCTGCTTGAAGATGATGAGAGGAAAAAAAAATTAGAAAAAAGAGGGGAAGAGAAAAATATAGAATGAGAAAGAGAGGGGTGGGTACGATGTTTACAATAATTTCTTTCAAAATAACATATGATATGATTTTAAAAAGTCTAAATTTAAATAAAGTAATAACTACTACTTTCACGTATTTTTAAGAATAATTAATTGAATATTCTATTTTGATACATAAAAATAAATAATTCTACAAATTTAAAATATATTATTAACAAATAAAAAAAACCTTTACATATGATTGCGGAAATTGAATGACATTGATATAATTGCAATAATTAAAAGACCTTAATTTTTATCTTTTTAATTACTCTTTCAATAGAAAAGGAAAAAAAATAACTTAAACTATTCGATGATACACACATTTTCAAGTTGTTATTGACATTTATAATTTAAACTCTTCTACTTAATGAATTTGGTTTTAATGAAACAAGTTATTACCACTTAAAATAAGATAAAATAATTTATATTATTTACTTTTACTCTGAAAATAACTATATATAGTTGTTTACGTGTGCAAGACAATGAAGATAGTTTAACCTTAGAAAGTGATTTACCTTTGAGTCTTATTTATTATCATTACAAAATATAAAAACAAGGGAAGTTTTCTTCTTTAAAGCTTGAATGACAATCCTGATTCAAATCCATTTCTAGTATACATATTTTGTCATCAATGATTTTACTTGTAATGATAGTAGTTGAAATAATACTTGCTCAAAGATTGTTTGTCTAACTAGTGTTTCTTAGAAGCATTATAGGTACACTTTTTACTTTCAATTTAACCTAAACATTTTATTAAAAAACTTTGATGTGAATTATTGGCCTTGAATTTGTGGTCTTCATCTAATTGGCCAAGTGTATTTGAATTTAAATAAGCACTTTTTTCTTTTATATATGCAATTGTAGGATAAAATATTGTTCCAACCTAAAAAATTCTAGGAGACATTATATTGTGCAAAATATCTGGATTCATTGATTTCAGAGAAAAGATCTTGTGATATGTAATATTGCTTTCACTATTTTCATTTAAATTCACGTCTTCATCCTCAATGTTGAAAATTCAATCAACAATTTTTTATGTCTCAAATTTTCATTTACTTTTGTGATGTTTAATCTCATGCTTTGTGAACCTTGAAAACTTTGCAATATTTTATCATTGAAAATAATTTATTGGTGACTTGACTACATCACATCTAGATTCCCTTGTGACAATAGACAAAGTTAGTCTAAAATCATATTTCAAATAACAATTTTATCACTAAATGATTAATTATTGTTAGTGCTTCGTCATTTATAATTAATTTGTTTTTCATCAATATATCAAGTAGGTACAATTAAAATTATAATAATTCATACATTAAACAAAAATTTTCTACATTAAAAAAAGTTGAAAAAAAAATCTACAACTCTTATTTTATATAAAAAAAAGTATATATTCAAAGTTATTAGTACACATTATAAACAGACGTTGATTCTAATGTTTAAATTGATTTTAAAAATGATTAAAAATATTTATTAATATTATATTTAAAAACAATATTTTATAGTTATTGTTTTTATTTTTTTTTCTAAATAATTCTTCATAAACTATTTCTTAAAATTTATAATTAAATTATAAAAATATGAAATAAGAATTATATTTTTACTAAATTCACAAATGTTTTTCTTATTATTATTTTTTGAATAAAAACATATTCCTCTATATGTTTAAAATATTTTAAAGCATTCTTTTGCATTTTTTTAAAGTATTCAGTCAATAGTGTTATATATATTGATATGCTAGGAGATAAAATATTTAGGTGTACATTTTTTAAGAAAATTATAATATATTTATCATTTTATTTTATTTTTAAGATGTACTTATGTATATATTGTGATAAATAATAAAAGATTATATATGTAAAACAACATTTTGGATAAATTGTAATAAATAATAAAAGATTATATAATTATTTTTTGAAGTGGTTTTTATATATTAATTAGGGTTATATATGGGTTTTTTTTGTCATAGTAGGATAATTTGAAACGTAATTTCCCAAACTAGTGCACTTTTTTTCAAAATTCTCAATGGAGGTAAGTCGTGAGAGCATAGGACGACTTTCTCTTGAGAAAGTCATGTGAATATGGGACGACTTCATTTAAGTAGAGCTGAAGTCATACCAAATTAAATCGATTTTTGATAGAAGTTGTCAAAGTCTGAGACGACTTCACTTAAGTTAATTACGCTCAACCGACCAAAGTCTTGACATAATGGCACGACGTCAATTACAAGGAAAGTCTTGTCATAATGATACGACTTTAGCTTATTGGGCTATAAGGAAAGTCTTGCCATAATGACACAACTTTAGTGTTAATTAGATAGAAGCAACATGTCTCCATAATGGTAAGACTTTTGTTGAATCAATATGTGATACTTCACTTATAACATATTATTGTAAATAATTTTTTTAGTTGCTTCTGATAATATTAAATTGAATAAAGAAGTTAAAATTTTATTGTATGTAAAATATACAATAATAAAATAGATATAAAAAGGTAAAGAAAAGAAAAAGTTTTCTTAATAAGAAATATATGAAATCCAATATTTTTTTGGATGATATATATTAAAATAAAAGTGAACAACAAAGTTGGTAAATTATCATCAACAAAATCATCATGAACATTTTTAACTACTTATATGCATTATTATTTAACTAATTGATATCACTAAAAAAATATTTAATTTTTATTCAGCCAACTGAAGTCGTCCGAATATGGTATGACTTCTTCATTATCAATGTAAAGGTAAAGTCTCTCTAATATGATACGACTTATTATTATCAATTTAATACTGAAGTCTTGTCATATTAGCACTACTTTGCTTAGAAAGTTAATCAAAGTCGTCTCTATTTGGCACGACTTCTTGACAACAAAGAAGTCTTGCCATTTTGACACGACTTTAGGTCATTTTAATTAAAGTCGTCTTATATTGGCACGACTTACCCTTCGTTGGAATTTTTAAAATTTCTGCACCACCATTATGGAAAAAAAAACTTTAAATATGTTTTTAATCCTTAAACTTTGATGCGAAATTGAAATTCGTCCGTGTCCTAAATTTAGAAGAATTTGTCCTCCCTAAACTTTATAAATGAATAGAAATAGTTTTACACGTCAAAAACATTTAACTTAATTGTGTTAAAAAGATTATAACCATTCATTTCTAAAGTTTGAGGGCAAATTGTATCAAATTCAGATAAGGATAAATTCATTTTTGCATCAAAGTTTAAGCAAAAACAACATATTTAACCCTAATATTTTAAAATATATATTTATTAAATGCAACAAAATTATTTTGATTTTTTTTATTGAAAACTTATTGGGTAAAATGTTCTTCATAAAGTGAATTTAAATGTTATTATTTTACTATATGAAAATAATTTTAATATTTGCATGCTAATAGTAATATAAACTATTTGGTAAATTAAATTTAAATTTTACTTTCTAATTTAAATTTAAAGTTAGTTGATAGAAATTAAAAATGCTATAATAAAAATATAAAATATATATAAGTATCATTTCAAATTAATTGTTCACTCTATTAATCTTTTACATATATTATTTATGTATATGTTTAATTTATATATAAATTTATTAAAAAACTAAATTTTAATTATATAATAATTTTGAATAAATAATATTATATCTATTGCAAGAACATAGAAAATGATTTTAGAGCGTTGATGATTTTCGTAAAAGAGATAACACTATAATATATTAGAAATAAAAAGTTAATTGAACTTCATTTTTTTTTTATAAAACTACCTTCTTTCTAGAAATGACTTTAGTCCTTATTTGATTGAAGATCATAGACCATAAGATTGCTCTTTGTGAGAAACTCTGCAACACCCACCGATTGAAAGTTAAATAAAGTAAGTTCATATTTTGTTCCTTTTTAGGCATTTTGGGTCTTGAATTGCATGTAAACTCTAGAGATGTGCATGTGATTCAAGGTTGCTCTTAGTGGATCTTTATTGCTCTTTGAGCATGATGTTACCCTTAGAACTCTAATAGGGGTATTGATAAGTTGATTAAGTGATCATGTGTGTGAGGAGATGTAGATAGCCTCAGTGTGTGAGGAGATGTAGATAGCCTCAGTGTGTGAAAGGGGCTTTCTCATCTAAGGTGAGGGAAACTAAAATTGTAGCTATCATATGTGATTTTCGTTTTAATTGATTGAGTGTGCATTATGATTATGATTTATAGCCTGATATGTAATCTGTATTTTGAAAAGAGTTGGTTGGATTACATGTGAATTGATTTGGTGGGCTACGGTCTTCGATATGAAATTGTGAATTTTTTTCTTGGAGTGAATTGGGTGTTTCAATATGAAATTGGCATGCTATTAAATTTGTATGAAGCATCAATTGGACATTTTGTTTGGTTTGGTAATGTCAAATTGAAAGATAATGTTGTCTGCGTTATGCAGACTAATTGGGTAAACCCTATTTTTGATGGGCGACATCCAAATATGAATTTGGTAAAGGGACTGATAAATCCCTAATATTTAGATTTTTTCTTTGCCAATTACATTATTTTGGGTAGGTTTAAGTGGTTAATTAGGAGTATTTAGTCTAGAATTAGTTTAGCTTGGTTTCTAGTCTAGTTTTGTAAAAGTTGCTTAATTAGGTGCTTTTAATGCTTTATTAGTGTACTCCTTAGAAGTGTTATTAGTTGGTTCAATTTAGCATGCATTTTAGGTTCATAAATCTATAGTGGCATGTTAATGTAAGTCCTAGTTTTATAGATAGACTTAGAAATAGAATTTTCTCTAGTTTTAGGAGTCTTTAGAAGTAGTTTGGTATAACTAACATTGTTTTCTTAGATTTTAGAGTGAAATAAATAAGGAAGACCTAGAATCTCATCTCAAAATTTAGAGAAGCCATAAAGTACAATTGATCTAACCAATTTGCTCATATTTGACAGAGTTGAGTTTTTGGTGCAATTATTGACCAAAGTTTGACCAAGAGTTGACTTTTTGAATTTCAATTCCAAATGAGATGGCAACTTTTGGGAAAGTTTCAGCGTATTGAAACAAACTTGTTCTGACTTTGAGATGGTTGAAACATGGTCCATTTATGCATAACACTCTTAAATCTCATTTTTGCATGTTTAGCTCTTTTAGGTGCATTGTAGGCATATCATAATTTGGTTTTGTGAATGCTAACTTGTTCTTTTAAGGGGAAGTATAGTCAGAGGTTCAGATTGTAGTTGTTAAAATGGATTTGAGGGCAAAATCTGCTATTGTGGTGAGAAATGAAGTGGAACTAAAACCCATACAAGCCTAATTTGAAGGAAAACCTTTGAGTGAATGAGTTGGGAGCTGCTATGAGCCAGCTGGACTCAAGCAATTGCTACATCAGGTCGTGGACGTGGAAACATCACCAAACATGAGCAAGTGAACTAGAGTAAGCTAGCACCTGCCACCCAAGTTCCAAGTGGAAATTGCAAAGTAGATAAACACATTTTGTGGTAGTTGGTAGCTAATGAAACTTGTACAACAAGTAACAAGTGCTGGTTCACGATTTTTAAGTTCAATTCTCGTTTGCATCTTCATTGTGAGCTTATACACGTCGTTTCTGAACCATTTGAATATCCAATTCATCATTCACTACATCCAATTTTGCATTCATGCGTTAATTCATTTTTACTGTTAATTAGGGTTCTTGATGTAGGATTTTGAGTTCTACTTGATCATTTTGAGTGATTCTTATTCGTATACTCAATGGAGATTGTTTCTAACAATTCTGCATTTTTACATTTGCATTTCATGCATTGTGAATCAATTTTGAATGTTGCCTGGACATTCACAGATGAATACCTCTTGAGATTTTTTCCAAACTTTTGAATTCTGCATATTTGCATTCTTAGTTCGTTATATTGATTCAATTGAGTTTTAATTAGGTGTTAGGGGTGTTCTGTATGCTCAATTCGAATTTAGGATCATGGCATTTCATATTCACACATCCATAGCCTTGGTTAGTTTTAGCATTGTCAAACACTTTAGGTGCATTGATTTCATTTAGACATTTCATCAAACAATTGCATTTTTTCATATTCATAGCATTTTAAGTTTGTTTTGATTTCAATTCAAGCATATTTTGATAAATTTACTCGTTTCCACAAGATAATATCACTAAATCAATCATTTGCAATTGCTTATCTATCGGATTGATCCTTGGTTGACCACTATACTATATTAGTTAGTTTGATTGAATCTCTAGGCAGCAAAAGGTTTATCAGGGATAGGGGGAAGTCTACTCACTAGGCGAGCACACATTCACTAAGCAAATGCCGAATTTGATTTAAGGTCAAGATTCAGGAGGATTGGGCCTCGCTAGGCGAGTTTGTCTCGCTAGGCAAATTATTCATAATTTGGTCCTAGTACTGGACTCGCTAAGCAATACATTTAGTCACTGGGCAAGTAAACCTCTAAGGGCTACTCGTTGAGCGAGTGTATACGGTCGTTGGGCGAGTTTGGGAATTTCGGGTTTGAATGATTTGAGGAGCTAATTCAAGTGATTTATGTGAATAATTCAAGGAGACTTTCTATGGTTATATATGTATGGTATATCTATGTTGAGTTGAACTTTTGTGGTCATATGATTCCTAAGCAGGAGAGGTATGATATATTAGTCTAATGCTATGCATTCTCTATGGACATTCAATGGAAGATATCCTTATACTTAACTAGACTTACAAACTCACACAGAGGAGGGAATCTAGGGGGTGAAGAGGGAAGGAGATTCCTATAGCTGGTCTTGGAGTCGAGGACTCCATTTTCTAAGGCTATAAGTGAGCTTACTTTGTGATAAGGGAGGAGAACCAAGTATCATTACTAGAATTTGTAACACTGAGGATTTCACTTTACATGGCAAAGCAAAGCTTCTAGAGTTCTAGTGGATGCATTAATCCCGATAATTGATTATAGGTAATATATGTGTGAATGGATTAGAATTGTTTTATGATTATGAAGTGAATATTTGGTATTTTGATTTACCTATATATTTATATACTTATTATATATGAATATTTAAGTTATCATTAGCTTACCCTCCTCGTTTATGGATTGTTTGTGTCTTTTTTGAATTGATCGCTTCTATGAGCAGATGGAATTTAGATGGTGATGTTTTTGGCTAGTAGGTTAAGGGAAGTGTTTTGGGAATCTTTCAGAGATATGTACAAAACTATATGGTGTGGTGTAATTAAATAGTCTTGTATTTTGAAATTTTTTGATAATTAAATGTATTTTAGAAGACTTAAATGTTTTGACAAGACTATATTACACTTTATTGTATGATTTTGTATATTTCTCTCATCCATATGGCCAGGTTTGCTTAATACTAATTTTGTAGGAACTCAAGAGAGTATAAGTAATTTATTTTCTTGGGTTGTTACATTTTTGAATCAGATCAATTTTGTTCTATGGTGACCTGTGTCTTGGGTCTGTGATGCTTAAGTTTGAATGTTATGAAAGATTAAAGGTTAATAAATAGAGTGTTAAGTTTAGGTTATTATTGTATTGTCTTTCCTTGTGTGAACAAAAGCTATGGCACGTAGGCCACCAACCCCTCCACCTTTTCCCTCATTAGACATGCATGTTTTGACAAGGGCAATTGAGTCTATAGATGCGTCTTTGAAACAACAAAGTGCATCCATGGCACAACAACATCATGTCGCTTTACAACCGGTGGAGGTAGCGAGGCAAGCAGCTAAAGCCTCTCAACAAAAACATATTGCTGCTATAACAGATGGAGGCCAATATGGCTACAATTGGAGCTTTTCAACCCTAAAGCTCTCGGCAACCTGAATGAAGTTTGGAGAACTCTCTGAAGCATAGTCCTAAGCACTTTGATGAAAAAACAAACCTATATGAGGTAGACCAATGGATGAATGACCTAGAGATAGTGTTTGATGTTAAGAGGTGCCATGGGGAAGTAGTCTAACTTACACCGTGTACATGATATCACGGGAAGTTGAACATTAGTGAGAGAGCATGGAGCTAATCATGGAAGAGAAAGGGGAGGCCATCCCTTGGGAGAGTTTCAAGAAGAAGTTTTTGGAGAAGGACTATTAGAGACTTCCTTGCTCTAATAAAGAAGGATAAAGTTGTGAAGAAGTTGAAGAATGGAGGTAGGGTGCAAAAACCATAGGTGGTAATCCTTCTTAGCATCAACAACAGAAGGGTTTGCGATGTTTTAGATGTGAAGGACCTCATGTCATCCGTGAGTGCCATCAGATGGTGAATTTTAAGAGATTAAATGCATGTGGACATGAAGGGCATTATGAGAAGGACTGTATTAATAATAGGAGATCAGGAGCACCTTCAATGGCACATGATATCAACAACAACAATTTTCTTGAGATTTAAATGAAGAACAAGATAAGGGAGAGAGTTTCCATTATTTTCATGCTAAAATATTACTCAAGTTTATCCACTCTCTGAAAAACCTACTAATATAGCTTGATTTCACTTGACTTAAGTGAAATCAATCAATTGAATAACAATTCAATTGATTGAATAAATTCATACCAGAACTATATGCAGCGAGCCTTTTAACCTGTTAAAACCCTTTTTAACAGATTGAAAAGGACTAGCGCAAGACAAAAGACATCTAGACACATACGTCATATAGTCTAGAAATTGAGTCCAATCATCAATCTTTGAGATCTTCATGTTTATTCCAAATGCAGTAGACCTCAAGCTTGATCATCAATGAATCTCATCAATTCTTCATCAATTACACATGATCTCGTGAATTTGCTTCATCAAATCCATGCACTAAGGTCAATTGTGCTAACATGCTGGTCAAAGAGCAACATTATTATCTTAATGAATCTCTATCTTTTGTGTGTGCTGAGTGCCTTGTGATTGTAGATGGACAAAGGTTTAAGATCAATTTGATCTGTTTACCTCTATAAGATCTTGATATAACCTTATCAATGGATTGGTTATTTGCCAATCATGTTCTTATAGATTGTGATTAGAAAAAGAGTGTTGTTTACATACTCAAGGGAGTTAGAGGTGTTCTCCACACAATAAGTTTTGGAAGAGTTGAAGAGAGCTTTAACTTGTTATGTGGTCTTAACGAAGATGGAAGTTGAACAAGATAAAGGGCACAATCAAATTGTTGCGGTTGAAAAGTATATGGACGTATTTTAGATGAATTGTTTGGGTTGCGTCCTAAGTTGGAAGTTTAATTCTCCACAGACCTGGTGCTAGGAGTTGAACAATGTCATCAGCTCCATACAAAGTGGCTTTTATTGAGCTAGCGGAGTTGAAGAAGCAATTAAAAGAGTTGTTGGAAAACAAATGCTTTAGGCTAAGAGTATCACCACGGAGAACATTGATGTTACTAAATAAGAAGAAAGATGGCAACTCTAAGCTTTGTGTGGATTATAAGTAGTTGGACAAGCTCACCACCAAGAAAAAATATCCTTTACGAAGGATAAATGACTTGATGGATGAGTTGCATGGAGTAGTGGTATTTTCCAAGATAGATTTGAGATTGGGCTACTATGAAATCCTTATAAAGTCTGAAGATGTGCAGAAAATGAATTTTAGGTTGAACTATGGGCACTGTGAGTATGTTGTGATACCTTTTGGAGTGACAAATACATTGACTCTATTCATGGACTATATGAATAGGATCTTCATACCTTTCTTAGATAAGTTTGTTGTGGTATTCACCAGTGACATTCTTATATACTCCATGACTCAAGAGGAACATGGAGACCATTTGAGGACAATGATTAGCATCTTAAAAGAGAAATAGTTTACGCCAAACTGTCCAAATGTGAGTTTTGGATGAGAGAGGTGCAATTCTTAGGGCATGTGATATCAATTTAGGGGATGTCTATTGATCCGACTAAGGTAGAGGCAATGTTGTAGTGGAAGATACCTAAGAATGCATTAAAGATAAGAAGCTTTGTGAGATTAGTTGGTTACTACATGAGATTCATTGAGGGATTCTCCAACATAGTAACATTTGACATATTTAACCCATAAAAGACTAACCGTTTGCTTGGACAAAAAAAATGCGAAAAGAGTTTCCAAGAACTCAAGAGAAGGTTTGTGAGTATTGAAATAGGTAATTAGCCCAGAAGTGGTGGTTTGAATTGACTTTATAAAACTTTGGTTACTTTTGAAAACCGAAAACACCTTTAAATTGAATTAAATCAACCACGAGATGAATATTCAATTGCTACTGGATCGCAACTTTTAATCGATTAAAAATAGGGACAATAGGCTTATTTCATTAGACAATTAACATATTAAAAACCATTCAACAGATTAAAAGACACCAACAAGACCCTAAACATCTATATAATTCGAAATGGTCTATACAATGAGCACCAATCTTCAAGCTTTGTGTTCTTCATGTGAAACTCAGATTCAACACACACTACAAACTTGATCAACACGTGAATCTTAAAGTTTTCATGTCTTCATCAATTTACCATGGATTTATCACGTTCCAATGCAATGACTTCACATATCTTCATCAAATCTTCAAGCATCAAATCATCAAACCATTTGTGCTAACAATCTCCCCCTATGAAGCCAACTTCCATTAACTTTTAATCAATCTCTATTGAATTGATGAAGCACCTCTATTTAATTTATGAAATAACATCTTCCATTTGTTGTTAAGCTTGTGAATCTGAAAAATATATCCTAAAGCAGAACACACAAGATAACAAACACACATAAATGCACATGCTCATCCTATCACTAGTATGGGTTTTCATATAGAATCTAGTTTTTCAATTTCTTAATTCAATCCTCATCAATATTTCTCCCCCTATGCATTCATCAAACTGAAGTAGAGAAATTAAGAACACAAATAAAGGAAAATATTTCATTAATCATAACACACGATACATGGGATAAGGACTAAAACAGAGAGAAAAAAACATAAAACTTGATACATTCAACAGACTAAAAAATTAAAACAATGGACTAAATAACAAACAAAACTCATGAAAGAACAATACAACACCAACAATGTAATGCATGATCCCAAAGGCCAACAAACTTAGTCATCATAAGGATTGTTTCTGGTATGGAATGATGTCAATAGATCATGAATGCCATGAATTTGGTCGTCTAGGTCATCAAACCTCTCATTGAAAAAGGTGTGATGTGCATCTTGAGACACATTGAGTTCATGGAATTGATGAAGAACTATCCTCTCAAGCTGGGAAAACAAGGGCCTTTGTCTTCTAGAAAGTTGTAAGGGAAAATTTCCATTGTTCTAGCAGTGGGTTCTTCTTCTTCGTCTTGATTTGCCCTACTAGGGCAAACATTATGGTCATTGGCACCACCAACTGCAACACAACCCGTGCCTCTTGCAGTCCAATATTCATTGAACTTGGAGACAAACACCATATAAAGAAGCCTGAAATCCGTGAGCCTCTTGGCCTTCACCATGTGATCACGAAGCACAAAAATCCAAACCACTTGCACATTGTTTTGGATGCAATACATGACAATCAAGTATCCCTCATTCAAGGTAGAGTTGTTACTTCCACGTGGGACTATGATTTTGGTGATCATCATAGCAAGGAGTCTCTCATCCACCTTGAGACAACCAACATGGAAGGCTTTGATCTCAATGCCAAGATTCCTCAAACATTGCCCATAGTATTGTGTAAGACCCGTGAAAATTAATTAATTAAATAATTAATTAATTAATAAATGCGGATAGTGAGAGCCTTTATAACATTAAATATTGATTGATGTGACGTGAAAAAGTACTAGCACAAGTGATTGAGAGTACTTAATTGTGTGAGAGGGTTTGGGTTCAAGTTCTAGGTATGCCATTTGTGTGTTATTTAATTATTACTGTTTTTTTTATAATATGCTAGAGCATGTTGAGTGATAATATAATCATAAAATTATAATAATCATTATGAAACATGATTAGTTGAATTGGTTATGCGCTTGAATGCTGACTAAGTGGTCATGGGTTCAAACCTTGGTAGGATCAAATTAGGCTTTCTTTTTGTCAATTTTGCTTTTGGCATGAATGTGAAAGGGTTGAGAAAACCCTAGCAGAATGGGCAGCCAAGGGTCCTAAATGCAACACAATTATTATTATTATTATTATTAATTTTATTACTTTTATTATTATTATTATTATTATTTATATATTGTTATTACTAGTTATTATTATTATAATTTTTATTTTTATTTTTATTATTATTTATATATTATTATTTTTTATTATTATCTTATTATTATCAGTATTATTTTATTTTCTATTATTATTAATATTTTATTATTATTATTATTTTATTATTATTATTATTTATTTTATTATTATTTTTACTATTATTATTATATAATGATTATTTATTATTATTATTATTATTATTATTTATATTATTATTGTTTATATATTACTATTATTAGTTATTACTATTATTATTTTTATTATTATTACTATTATTATTATTATTATTACTATTATTTTTATTATTATTTTACTATTATTTTTTATTTTTTATTTTATTATTATTTTT
>Ga0209589_1003593_pt1 | contig 27048 bp, 29 predicted proteins | sample CowpeawhiteBW_FD_187525 | JGI IMG/M metagenome (GOLD analysis project Ga0209589, IMG submission 187525) | Root nodule microbial communities of legume samples collected from California USA - Cow pea white BW (SPAdes) (version 2) | ecosystem: Host-associated > Plants > Roots > Nodule | place: USA...
CTTTTCATCCCTCCCACCCTCCAACAACCCAAAAAAAAAACAAACAAGATTTCAATTAATCCACCACAACTTCGTCACAATCCTCACCATCACAGAAAATTCCAGACAAATGCAACTCCCACTTCTGAAGTTACAATTTTTCCAGAACCTCCACTCCAAACACACACAATATCAGGTTTATCCCCAAGTCAACTCCACGTTCTAAATTAGACATTGGTGGAAAACCTGATAATGACTGAATAGTCAATGGTCTAATAAACCCAAGAACAATCACAAACACTATATGTATGAATTTGGATTTAGGTCTAACTGGATCCTCTGAAACTGAATTGTGATGCGAGGTAAGGATTGAAACAAGAGAAAAGGAGAAGAGAGAGTGGAACCTGGGAAGGCGCGTGGTGTTGTTTGGAGCGAACGGCGACGCATTCCGGGGGCGTTTCGAAGAGCGAGAGAGGGAAGCGCTTGAAGGCGGCGCCGACGTCGAAGTAGATGAGGCCGGTGGTGGGGACGTCGACGCGGATGCTCATGACTTCGAGCCAGAGGAAGAGATCCTGGGCCTGGAGGCCCGTGAGGGCGTCGATCATGCCGCAGCTGAGGTGGCCGGAGACGTTGCGCTCGTAATGCAGCTCGTTCTCGAACTTGGCGTTGCAGGCCTCGTCGAGGTGGACCCAGAAGCTGCCGTCATGGGCCAGGCCGAAGTCCTTGACGCCCTTTGGGAAGAGGCCCATGGGTAGCCCGTAGTCGCTGAGGACCTCGTAGATGGTGGTGGCATTGGTCCGGCGGCTGAGCGAGGCTGCGGGCGAAACGAGAGCCAGAAGAAGAAGGAAGAAAGGGTGCGCGAAGAACAGCATAACTGGATTGAGGGTTTTGGGTGCGTGGATTTTGAAGGTTTTAAGGTTGTGGGAACATTGTTTGTTAGTTGGTTTGCAGAATAAGAGATCAGTGAAATGGGTTTTGGGATTGGCGAAGAGAGAGAGAGAGAGAAACAGAAGAAAGGGTGACAGCTTGTATACAGAAGGGATTAGGCGAAGAATGATCAATTATTGGTATTCGGTGGTGACTGCTCTCAGTGTTATGTGCTGTGTGGGCCTCTTTTTCTTTTCTTTTCTTTTCTTTTCTTAGTTCATTTCCTCCATTTTCTTACATTTTTTTTTATGTTTAAAAATTATGTTTAATCTTATTTAATCTATATTTAAGTTCTTAGAACAGTGGTTTGTAGAGGATAATTATAATTTAAAAAATATATTACCAACTATTTAAATCAAAATGTGTGTGTATGTATAAAAAGTTTTCTTATTCTTAATACAAAAGGAACAAAGCATTTGAACGATAATTACCAAGATAATAAAGTTTGTATATTTTTTTTTTCTAATTGTACTTGTAGACAATATATCGGAGGTGTGACAACGATCGTAATTTTGTCTTGTTTGAATCATAGACCATTATTTTGTGTAATGAATTTAGATAATCATGTTTTGCAATTATTAATGGTAACTGTTATTTTTGTTGAACAACTTGCACTGTCACCATAATTGTTGACTTTATCAAGTAACAGATGGCGTATGCGCTACCTTTTAGTTAGATTGAATTCACTCAAAGTCAATTTATTAATTAAGAATAGTGTTGACTCTAATCGAAGATTAAGGCATGCTCGTTTTTTTAGTTTATTTTTAAGATCAACTTTGAAATTATAAACACGCACAAAAAGTGTTTCCCGTAAAAGACGTATCATACAAAGTAATCTTTTGATATTTTAGAAATCAAGTTGTTGTTTTTTTTCTTATTTAAGTATACTTTTAACAAAATAACCTTTCAAAAACCTCGAGTATTATTTAGAGATATAATTTTAAATATATATATATATATATATATATATATATATATATATATATATATATATATATATATAATTACTCCTACAGTACTTAGTGTGTCAAATAAGTACTTAGTTTTAAAAAAATGTCAATTACATCCCAACTTTTGAAAAATTGTTTTAATTAGGTTCCTTTCAGACGAGGTTGACTAACGTTGTCAACAACGTGCCACGTGTCAGTATGTGTTTTTTTTATTATTATTTATTTTTAATTTTTTTTAAAATTTTTTGAAAAAAAAATGTCACGTGTTAGGTCCCTTGTGTGACACATGGCATTGTCAGTGCCACGTGTCATTGTCAATGCCACGTGTCAGTATCACTATCAGATGTCACTGTGTGGATCTCGATTTATTCCCCATATATGTTTTTTTGTTTCAATTTAGTATCTACTTATTTATATCTGATTCAATTTTTTAATAATTAAAATCCATTTTTTATAAAATTAAAAGTAATTAAGTATAAAATTTTTACAAAAATTAAGTATTTGATATTTATATTAAAATTTAGTGGTAAAAGTCATTTTTAATAAAAAAAAATAGTATAACATTCATACAAATAGAAATTTTGGTTTAAAATTAGTAAGAGACAATATTGTTCTATTTTGAAAAAAGAAAATAAAAATTAACAAAACATGAGTACTTAATAAAAAAGTAATTAATAAAGTAATATGTTAAAAAGTCGTTTTTAATAAAAAATATTAGTATAATATTCATACAAATAATAAATTTGGTCTGAAATTGAGAGAAACAATATAAATATTAGTACTTAATTTTGTAAAAATATTTATACTTAATTATTTTTAATCTTATAAAAAATGGATTACATAAATATTTTAATTATTAAAAAAAATTGAAATAAAATTGAATCAGATATACATAATTAGGTACTAAATTGAAACAAAAAGACATATATAGGTACTAAATCGAAATCAACACGATGACATCTGATAGTGACACTGACACGTGGCATTGCAATGCCACGTGACATTGACAATGCCACGTGTCACACACAGGGAACTGACACGTGGCTTTTTTTTATTTCTTTTTCAAAAAATTAAAAAAAATTAAAAAAATCATGGACTAACACGTGGCATGTTGATTAACGACGTTCATCAACTCCCGTTTGAAAAGGACCTAATTGAAGTACTTTTTTCAAAAGTTGGGATGCAATTAACACTTTTTTTAAACCGGGTACCTATTTGACACACTAACCCCAAACTAGGTACTATACGAGTAATTATATATATATATATATATATATATATATATATATATATTATCAATTATGTTTTTTAAGATATTTTATGACTAGTATAATAAATGTATCGATTAGTTATACATTTTATCAATTATTTTAATATACTTTTTTGGATGTTAAATTAGTAGTATTAAAGCATATTGAACTTTTAGTACAGACATGTTGAAAATAAATACTCTTAGAGTTATTTAGACTATGCTCACATTATTGTAACAACAAAGTATCACTATTACACAACAAAATTAAGATACATTTTATATATATATATATATATATATATATATATATATATATATATATATATATATATATATATATATATATATATATTACAAGAGTAGTAGAGATAGTTCCACCGATTCTTCGTCACTTATTTGATAGATTAAATGAATCGATGAGGCATAAATTTTGAAATTTAATGAGAATTTAGTCTAGATCATGAAGATTAATGTATCATAGACCTTGAGAAAATATTTGACATGATTCAGTGTCTAAAACAAAAGAAGTTTTTATATTATCTATTGGTTGACATAAGAGATTGAGTTTTAGTGGATGAGGATGAAACATATGACAAGTATGAAGGATGATATCCTTTCATGGGATAATTTCATAGAAACGTTATTGGAGGAGTATTTTCTTAATATCATCTGATATGCTAAGAAGTTGGAGTTTATGTAATCGATACAAGGTAATTTGTATGTGTTAGAATATGCTACTATGCTTAAACACCTAGTTATATTTATACTAGTTCACCTTAACCTAGGTGACATCCAATTTTTCTTTTCTAATTACACGTACAAACACATAATCCAAGGTGCTAAGAATGTTGAGTAGATTCTAAAGTGGATTTCGCTATGTTGAGATGTTATGGATTATTATTGTCATGGCTAACATGTGTTGGTCTAAGATGTTCTAGGGAGGTTTTTTGTATGAGGATGAGCTTTTGGACTGAGATGTCCTAGGTTGACATTTGTTAGGATTGATATATGAAGAGAAATTGTCCATACATTATCCCTCCATGCTTAGTGAAGTATTTGACAAAGTGTATTTTTTGAATGATAAACCCCTTTCTTTATTATGTCTTGTTGAATCCATATTTTATCCTAATCCTTTAGACTTAAGATTACATTCTATATTAGGATATTTACATTCAAATTGGGATTGATTTTTGTGCTCTGATTTGTTAATGGTTAGAATCAATATTATTGATCTTGATTGATTTTGTGTTCTGATTTGCTATGATTTGATCCCATAATGTGTTGCTATCATGATCAATTCCTTCCTTATATTGTTCATTATAATTAAGACTGAGATTGCATTGATATTGCAAGGTGTGAGTATAAATACGCACTCTGTCATGACCGAAAAAATATATTCTTTACACTTCTCTAATTCTTTCCCATCATTACTCCCACATACACACCTCCTTTATTATCTCTATTTAAAAAAAAATTGAAGGAGGTAGAAAAAAAAAGAAAACATTCTCTGCATTCTCTCTTTCTCTCATTATCACCCGCATAGACACCTCACATTTTTATCTCTATTGGAAAAACAAACACAAAAATATTAGAAAAGGAAGCAAGAAAAAAAAGAAAAGGTGAGGAGATATTGAAAATTTTTAAAGGTACGTCACTCTCAGTTCTTTCATCTTTTGATTTAGTTTTTCCATTTCTCATTTGTTTAATCATTAAAAAAAAAAATTCCCCTTCCTTTAGTGTCTGGTCGGCCGCTCGCGTCGTATGACATCCAATTTAACTTTAGTTTTTTTTAAAAAAAAAAAATATATATATATATATATAGATGATCTAAAAATATAAAAAATAGCTTTCTTTGTTTACTTTTTCATATCTCTCTTGTTGCTCATGTCGCTATGACATCCACATCCACTTTTAAATAACTTAAAAAAATATTAAAAATTTATAAATGATTAAATAAATGAAAAAAATAAAATATAAAAAAAAGAATTTATTTCAAGTGTTTGTCCGGCCACTCGCGTGGAGTGACACCAATTTTAAAATAATTCAAAATACAAAAAATTTAAATAAAAAGGTTTTCAAAAATATCAAAAAATTCAAATCATTTTTCAAATAATTTTTTTGTAAAGGAACTACGTAACCCTGATTCTCCATTGTAAATGGAGATACGTAGGAGCGGGGATTAATCTTTGTCAGACCCAAAAAGCTAAAAAATTATTTTTGTTTCTTTTCTATATTCTTTTATTACTATTTTTTGGGAAAAATAAATATTTTGAAAACTACATCCTTTTTCACATTTAATTAAAGGTATCGTCTTAGGACGGACGTTGTGGGGTGCTAATACCTTCCCTACGCGTAATCGACTCTCGGACCCAAAATCTGGTTTTTTTAGACCTTGTCTTATCTTTTTGGTTTTTCCGTAGTTTTCCAGAATAAACTATGGTGACGATGCCAAACCTATTTTTTTCAAATTTTCATTTTTGGTTCGTCGTCCCATTGCGATTTTAGTTGCGACACTCTAAAATTCGTCTGAGCTTTATAAGTTGGGGGTCTATATCGGTTAACACCTCCCAATAGGTTTGTTTCTCTATATTTGAAATACATAATCCTACTTTATAAATGCAATTGATCTATGTTATAATTTAACCACCTTATTATTAGTCGTTAAAATTATTAGTCATTTTAGAGCCAATTAATAGGATTTCATTCAACTCTTGGGTTAAGGTCGTATACTCTGGTCGAACTTATATATATATATATATATATTTTGCATGATTTAGATCAGAATTTTGTAAGTATTTGAGATTTGCGATGTTAAAATTCCTAGTATTTGAGATCACTAACTTTCTAAGTTTGCGAGATTTTTTCTCCATCAAGATATTATATTTTATACACGTTGTTAAGGCTTTGACAAATCTATAAGGGTCAATTTCAGTTTGACATGAACTTGCACATTGCTCATCATTCACCATACTATGTCACATATTTGGAAGGCTTTTGTTTTTTTTTTTTATCTTAGAATATTAAGTTTTCAACCTGGTCTAAGTTGGCCTTAAGCATTTCTCATTCAATGTGAAGTCAAACAATTCTCGACACAAGGTTAACTCTCCTACCTTAACTAGTATCATGACATTCGTCCCATATACTAGGTTGTTAGGTGATTCTCGTGTTGTACTTTATGGGTACAATGATAAGCCTATGGTATTTCAAGTAGTTCTTTAGTCTATTTTCCTTACGACCCCTAGCCTCATCTTGGACCTTGTCAAAACAACTTTGTTTGTCACCTCAGCCTATTAATTTTTCTATTGTGTTTAATCGAGTTGGTCATATGTGGGAGGCCTAGACCTTTGTAAAATTCTCCAATGCCCTTATTTGTGAATTGTCTTCCATGATTAACAATGATATTTTGTGGGACCCTAAAATAATAAATTATGTTTTTCCATACAAAGTTTTGTTCCTGTCAATCTGTTACTTTTGTTAATGGTTTTTCCTCAATTCATTCAGTGAAATAGTCAATGATAACAAGTAGAAAATTGCATTGTACTTTAGTGGAAAAAAAAATACTAACTATATCGATTCTTGAAAATGAGAAAGGTTAAAGAGAGGTAATGTCACTACAAAAAAAAGATATTTAGTGGATGCCATTTTGCGGAGGTTATAAAAACCTTCACAGATAAACATGAAATGGGCATATTCTGATGGGTTCTCTAAAAGCTGATAATAGTGGGGCTTTTACTTTTTTTTAAGAGGTTAATGACCTCTGCAGATTACATTTCATTTTTCCAATCTCGTTCACTCCAAATCAGAAACTCGTTCCCTCCCAAATCAGAATCCTCAGTCGCGAATATGACTCCCGAACATGAGAAGACCTAAGTTTTTCCCTAAAGCAGTCTTGCTCTACGATTCAGCTTCATCGTAGCCTCCATCGTAGCTCTCTCTGTCACACCCTTTCCGTCGTAGCCTCAATAACAAATCAGTCACTTCTCCATTCAACTTCGTCACTCTGTACGAAACCTGAGTCAAGGTACACTTAAAGGTACAAAAATGTTACTCATGATCCCAAAGTTAATAGATATTCTGAGGGGGATTACATTTATGTATTTATCCCTATTCTCTAACTAGAATTTGAGTTTCAATCACTACTATAGTAAAGGCTTTTTACCCCAGTTATTTTCCTCATTTTGCCTCGGGTCTAGAACCGAGGCATATTGGGCTGAGACCAAAAGGCACCCCTTTTGGCCTCGGTTGTTACCCGAAGCTAATCATCTTTGCCGGTGAAATGCAGCAGCCACCACCATCTTCTTCCACGCATTTGCACCATGCTCGAGCAACGCTAATTTTCATCATCTCTTTCCATCACCATGGCAGCCGCCACCCTTGTCGGAAGCAAACTTTTCGGCCACCACAGTTTCGTCTTCTTCTCCGCAATGCACCACTTCACTGCAACAGCTTCTGCAGCAGAAACACCGTGACCCACCACCTGCAGCCAACAGAAACACAGATCCACAACCTGCGCGAAACGCGAACGCACATCCAGATGCGGACCACCATCATCACGCCACCGTGAACGACGCACCAGATGTAGAGAGCAGCGCCACCGCGAACGAAGGCAGCGCCACCGTGAACGAAGGCAGCGAACCACCATTGCTGCAGAATCACCACCTTCGAACATATCAGAGCAGCAACGAATTCGTGCCACCAGAGCCACCATTGCTGCATCTGGAACATCGACGACATCACCACCGCGCCTGGAACAGCCATGCCGGAGGGAGAAGAGAAAAAGTATTGTTATTGAGAGGGGCGCGGGGAAGAAGAAAAGAATTGGGGCTCGCAAATTTGGTGCCCTAATTAAACCATATGGCCTCGGTTATTAATTGAACCGAGGCATATAGCCCTATTTGGCATCGGTTCAGACCCACCCGAGGCCAAAGAGGTAACGACTAGTGGGTTTTTGGCTTCGGGTCTGTGTAACCGAAGCATATGAGCCTCCTTTGGCACCGGTTTTTGGTGAACCGAAGCATATGAGCTCTTTTGCTTCGGGTTAAGCTGAACCGAGGCATAAAAGTTGTCTGAAATTGCAAAAATGCCACCGCGCCATTATATGCTTCGGTTCCTGAACAACCGAGGCATATAAGGCGAGGTAAAAATGAATTTCTGCAATAGTGAATGTGTAGTCTATATTGATTTTTAGTGAAACCTTTATTAGGATGATAGGTACGTTGAAACTTCAATTTTCCATTGTTGTGATTTTTGGAGAAATGTACATACCTTTTTCTTTTAATTGTTTATTAATGCAAAGGAATTGGGTTTATCAAAGAAGGGGGAACACTTTGAATTAAGCTTGTTAAGGATTTGTTTGAAACAATTGATAACAATGAATCAAAGGTGAAGTAGATAGCATGTGTAAAATGTCAAGCCAAAGGTTATTTTTCATGTCCTAATTGTTCCAAATTATAACCACTCTTATTTTATCTTCTCTGCATTCGATTATAGCATTGTCAATTATGATTATAACTCTTCATATGTGGTGGTATGAAACCCCATTATATTTTGCTCCTCCTCTGTCGCTTTATACCTTGTTTCCTAAAACTAATATAATTTCTAATTTTATATACTACTTTGCCTGGATTCTTGGTGTGTTTTGTTGTTAATTAGTTACATTTGTTTATACATCCTTGTTGTTCTTAATTTACAAGTTTTAAACCTTTTTATGCATGCTAAATTTGGTACAATGTCTCCACTCTCTGAAATCCATCTCTTAGGCTTAAACTCCATGTAGTCATGTCCCCATATTTGCTCCATTCTTCTTATTGCATACAAAGTATAAAATCATGGTATTTAGACTAACATGGTGTCCACTAGAAAGTGTATCATATTTTATTACACACTTTTGATCATAGGGCACAGTAGGAAAAAGCCTCAGTGCTTCACATATAGCTCCATGGAGATAAACTAACTTACCAAACTTTTCCACACTAGAAGCAATCCAAGTTCCATCTTGGTTTATGCAATTTTCTTTGATAACTTCAAGAATTTTAGTTTCCACATGTGGATGAGTTGAAACTAGCCAAAAGAACCAACTAAGACTTGCACTAATACTGCCACTATAGTAGAAAAAAGGTAATTGTAATGTCTCTTATATACTTGTTATCAATTATTCTCCCCTTTTTAGCTCCTCCCTCCATTAGCACTCCCAGCAAGTCATGATGAGTATCTACCTCTTTTTTGGTAGCTTTACATCTATTTTTCCCTTCACGCTTGGATGCAATGCATTCATACAAGAGTTTATCAACTAATTCTCTAACTTCCTTGAACTTCTTCTCTTGGCCAATCTGGAGCCACTCTTGCAACTTCCAGAACCATTTGACATTAAATACAATTTTCACATAAAGGAAGTAGAGGGAAAGGTAGCACTACATCTAATAAAAACTGACAATCATCCACAACCAAAGTTGCCAACTCACTAAAATAGAGGTCAGGGATATGTTGTGAGCCATGCCATATCTCTTTCAGTCCTGGCCTACTTTTGAGATCTAGTTCGCTAGGGGTGGGCATGGATTGGATTTTTAATGATCCAATCCATATCCATTTTAGATCCAAATAATTGGATTAGATTTTTTATCCAAATCCATTTTTTCATCAAAACTAGTTTGAATTTTTTTAAAATCCATATCCAAATATTTGGATCAAGATTTAAATCCAGTCCAAATATTTGGATCAAGTTCAAAATCCAGAATCCATTTTCTATAAAATAAATTTAAATTGAATTTTCTAAAACTTGTGTCCTTAAGGCCAACACAACTCAACTTGTCCAAGTCGTCGAGCTCGTTGGGCCCATCAAGGTCTCGAGCCTGCTTAGTCTGTATACGATCCATTTGAATTGTCATGCCGACCCAACCATCCCATCCAAGTCTTTGGGCCCGCCTGGCCCATTCTAGCATCGGGCCTACCCGATCCATAAGGGTCATCTAGCACGGTCTGTCTGAGTCATCGGGTCGACTCAACCTGTCCAGGTCGTCGGGCCCGCTCGGTCCATTAGAGTCATCGGGCTCGCTCGGTCCATTAGGGTCGTTGGGCTTGCTTAGTTCGTACAGATCATCGGGCACGACCCATCCGAGTTGTCGGGCTGACTCATCTTAGCCCATCTGAGTCTTCGGGCCTGCTTATCACGTTCGCGTCTTTGGGTCCGCCTGGCCCGTTCAAGTCATCGGGCCGGCTTGGCCTGTTTGGGTCATCGAGTCTGCTTGGACCATTCGGGTTATTGGGCCTGTTTGGCCCGTTTGGGTCATCGGGCCCGTTGGCCCGTTTGATTCTTCGAGCCCGCTTGGCCCCTTCGAGTCATCGAGCCCACTTGGCTTATTTAAGTCTTCAGGCCCACCTGACCCATTTAGGTTATCGAGCTTGCTTGGCCCATTCAGGTCCTTGGGCCCCATAACCCGTTCGGCTCTTCGGGCCCACTTGGACTGTTCACTTCATCGAGTTTGTTTTACCCGTTCGGGTCATCAGGCCCATCTGGCCTATTTGATTCTTCAGGCCCGCCTGACCCGTTCCGGTCATCGGGCCCACCTAGGCCGTTTGGGTCTTCGGGTCCATCTGGCTTGTTCGTGTCATCAGGCCCACCTAACCCATTCGGGTCATCAGGCTCACTCGACTTTTTTGGGTTGTTGGGCCCGATCGACTCATCTGGTTTGTCAGGCTCGCCGAGCCCGTTCATATCTTTAGGCTTGTCCAGCTTGTTCTGGTCGTTGGGCCCGTCTGACCCTTCAGGGTTGTCGGGCCTGCTCGGTCCGTACAGATCGTCGAGCAAAGCCTGTTTGAGTCTGAATTAGGCTAGTCCATCTCAACCTTTAGCCTAACCCAACTAAAAATTTAAATTGAAAATTTGGATTGGAATTTTTGGATTATCCATATTTGAAAATCTTGATTTATAGAATGGATATTCAATCCATAAAATATATAAAATGTAGACTAGATTGAAATCTAGATCCATTAAAATGGATTTTAAATGAATTGGATTTTTAATAAAATAGATTTCAAATGGATTGGATCGGAGCAAAAATGGATTGGATCAAGAAAATTAGATTTTTTGCCCACCCCTAGTTTTGAACGTGCAAATTTTAGAACTTGGCAAACTCAAAACAATAAAGAAAATTATGAAACTAACTATTTACAAGTGTCAATGTTATCATTAGTACTCTACTACATGTAATGTCCCTACTGGAAATTACTTAATTAAAATAAATAAATAAGAAATGAAGATCAAACGACAAAATTTATTATTTCCAAACGTGGGAAAATTTAAATCATTATTCAATGCGCCAAAATTCGATTAAATCTAAAGTAATAATCTTATTACAATTTCCAAAATTGGACAAAACAGAAGAAAACATAATTTATTTCCTAGCTCAAGTCCCCAAGCTAGCCCACTGTCCGTCTCTATGCATTGCCAGCATCACCTGTAATATCATCTGCTCCCGTGTAACGAATCACAAGATCATCGTCAAACACAAATAGAAAAGGTGAGCTCATAATGAAATAACACATACCTTAAAAATATCAATTACCCAACTAATTTAGTCTAGTTAGTTCTTGACCAAGACCTTAATACCCCAAGGCTTTTCAACCTTAAAATCACACAAATAGTTAGCCTTGGATTCAGGATTTATGATGCTCACACGAACCTGCCCACTCATGGTCCTGCCTTTACGAACCTCCCCGCTCGTAGTCCTGCTCTACGAACCTCCTCGCTCGTAGTCTTACTCTATGGACCTGCCCGCCCATAGTCATACACACGTGATCCACCAGCTACGTACCTCCTCGCACGCAGCATATCTCAAGTGTGAGCATGGAACATACGAACCTACCCGCTCGTATCTCCATGCGAGAGTAATTGGATATGAACCTCCCTGCTCATATCATCACATGTTCACCAACATCCATGAACCTACCCGTTCATGGCACAACATCTCCTGATCCAAGTCCGCATCAATGTGTACGAACAACACACGCGAGACAATACTGCAACACTATCGCCTAGTGTAGCCTAAGTGCTGCCAAGTGAAATGAACGTGCAGACCGCATGGCGGGACACCCTCGTTGTCAAGCGTCAGGCGTCAGGCCTCTCACAAACCCACTGTTGTAGGGTCTATCGTCTAGCGGAGCACACCTTGCCGCCAGGCGCATCCTGTTGGAGAAAGCACCTTTGATAGCCTACCGCCTGTCGGCCACACCCGTGCTATTAGGCGCTATACCAATAGTGAAACTCCACTGGTGTTAGCACTCAAAGCAGACAGTCCTGCACTCTCCAAAACACCTCCTAAGGTATTATCAAACTCTCGTTCCCCAGTGTCGAACCCTTGCCAACCTCTCACCCTCTTATAAATCAAGTACTTAAAATTGTAATTGCAAATTCCTCGATTTAATGACTCTAACTCACCAAGTGTTTCTTCATTGTATAATGCTCAATCAATTATATGTAAATCATTCTTCATACACTATCAATTTCTGCATTTTAATTCATTAAAACTTAAGCACAAAACTCTCATCCCTCCGATTTTCACTTCACGGACTAGACCCCAAAACCACGATATCTAGTGCTGCCCACTGCCAAACTAGAAATTCCAGCTATATCCTAGCGGTAGATCATGCACCGCCATGAGGCGTATCAGATTTTGGGAGAATTCCCCTTTTCTTCCTTGCGCGAGTCCCCTTCACTCCTCCGTCATCTCGTCTCGCTATACACTAATCAGAATTCATGCGCATTCCCAGAAATACACATGCATGAATAATGTCAAACTTAAATAACTCTTAGATGCTGGAATCAATTTCGTAATTGTCCTTTTTCAACCCTTCTCATAATACCATGATCACCCATGCACCCTTGGTTAAAGTTTCATCATACACTCAATCCCATTCAGATTAAAGCATAAATCATCACAAGCAACGTACATAAACAAGTTTCCAGAAATCATGATGACTCTTGCGCCAAACAACACAAAAAAACAAAATAGCTTCGCGTTGCCTGGTGGAAATTCATTGTCCGCTAGGCGGTTCATGATGCTAGCCAATAATTGGGACATGATGATGCCGCCAGGCGGTTTCTAGGCGGAAAGCCAGAAACTTATGAAAAATGACGTGGAATTGGGTAAACTCTCATGCAATTATACATGGCAAAACACATTCATTCATACACAAGTCAAAACACAATGAACACGTCCCCTTACATTTAAAGTATGATTATCATGTTCCCATATTTTCCCAAAACCCATCATTATCGTGCAACACTCGGTCATAATGATATCATCAAAAGTGGCCTTTGTCACACACTTATAACATTATACATTCGAGCTAACATGTATAGGTTCATATATTCAACATGGCTCAGCAAGCACTACTAAAAGCATACTCATCAATCACACACACACACACACACACACACACACACATATATATATATATATATATATATATATATATATATATATATATATATATATTATATATATTCACCAATCAAGGTCATACCAGCACTTAAGCACACTTAATCATCCATTAATAATCATACTATTAGGGAATTAAAACAACCAATCATGAGTGATGTATATCTCTAGCTGTAAACATCCAATGCAAATCTCTACCGTACAAAGTGAATAACAACATGTTATGAATCACTTGTAAAAATTTCACATAAGTCGGACGGTGAACGAATTAGGAAACATAGTTTTACAAAAATTGCGTAAACTCGAAAAATTTGTGGCACCTAACACCTAGAAATGAAGAGCTTAGCGCCTGGCGGTATAAAACCTACGGTCGGTGGTTCCTGCTACGCGAAAGTACGAAAAATAGCGTTTTTGCACAGTGTTCACGTCGCCTGGCGGAGTCACCCTTGTCGTCAGGCGGTTCATCATAAAAACTCAGAATTGGGTTAACTCTCATGCGTCGCCTGACGGTATATTCAAAGTTGCCAGGCAGTTTCTAGAAATTTTCCGAAAACGCGAAAATGAAGGATCGCGATTAAGCATAGGCATCATATTTACACATTCCAATACGAAAATAATCACAATACAGACATACACGAAAAGGAAGTCCCCTAACCTGGAAATCCTCGCTCAATTTGAATAATTGGAACCCTTCTTGCACCACCACCAATCCAATTCGTGCCTCCTCTCAAATGCACTTTGTAATGTCCTAGCCGAAAATTAATATTTAAAAAATAAATAAGAAATAATATTTATAAAACATCGCATTTATTCTCGCAATTTCCCAAAAACGTGGGAAAATTAAAAGTTCAACATCGCTTCCATAGTAATTAAAATCGTACTATTCAGTTATTACAAAACCAAACCATAAAAAAATACAAAAGAAAATCATAATGAAATTGAGTAAATAATCCCGTCGTGATCCCCACTCCGTCTCTACGTATCTGTCTGCTCACCTGAATTAACATCTACTCCCATGTAACAAGTTACATCATCATCGCCACACACACACAAATAGGGTGAGCTCATTTAAATAAAACCAAACAAATATAATATTAAATACAACGTCGCAACATTAAAACCCCGGGTTAGTATTCTTCTCCCTTTTTCCTTTACCCTCCACTTCTAGTACTTACATTTAGACGTCTATCATTTCTATACCCTTTAGGTGCGAACAATGATCGATCTTCGCTGCACGAGTGTTTACTCGCCCCTCCGACTACAGGTCACCACCTGATAGTCCACACGTGGAAATAACCTTGCCACAGCATCTCACCGTGACACCAAGTGGAGCTCCCCGAAACAAACATAAAGTTTGTAGCTGTTCCAGACTACCAAAACTCTATCAGAATACTCTGAAGAGGGCAATCACCCGAACCTCGCCGTACGAGCCACAACTCGCACACTCCACTGGACTTCCTAAACCACCAGGCTACAACCTAGAGTGGTCACGTGTTACTCCAATACGAGTTACACTCGTAACTGGACTCCCAGCCAAAGCCTCGCATCATGAACATCACCTAAAGCTGTGTAGAAACCTTTCCTCGCACCATCACTGAACCAAAACCGCTTGGCGCGCATCTCACGTCGCCAAGCAAACACTAGGTCTAGACCGCCTGGCGGGCATCACACACCGCCAGGCACCACGCGCCTGCAGAATCATCACTACACCGTCACCGCCTAGCGGATTCCGCCCTGTCGCCAAGCGCCACTCGTCGCCACCGCCTAGCGCACCCGTCTCACGCCGCCAGGTGCCAGTCTCCTTCCAGCCCCTCTGTTGTTCCATTCCGCCTGGCGGAACCCTCCCTACTGTCAGGCGCCACGCGTCAACAGTGGCCACTACCACTGATTTGTGTTCCGTCCGCCTGGCAGCTCGCTCGCGCCGCCAGGCGCCATACCAATAGCGCAGTGCTATTGGTTTCTTGGCACTTAAACAGATCCTCAAGGGATCCCAATCATACAACACAACAATTTACAACATAGCCTGGTTTTCCAGTCATACAACTATAATAAGATTACACCACACCCATTCAAAGATGCCATCAAATCAAGTATTGTCATGCACCCATACTCTCCTTCACTTACCCCTTTAAACATGCCACATACTTTCCACATACACCCCGTCTTAGGATCATATAGTCTTATATTTTTATAAACTCATGACACCACACTTTTGTCAATATTGCATATGTACCTCAATAAAAATTCACAAGCACAAAACCACGACTAGGGTAAAGTTTCACCATCCATACCATATCTCACATAATTATCTCACTCGTACCCAATTAACATACATTCTGAATTTAACTTACCACATGCACCCAATTATGCTTCATTAGAAGTTACTTGAACTAATCAAAGGCTTATTCATGTATTTTACAAACTCCAAAATCAGCAATATTAAGTAATGTATATCTCTAGCTACTGACCTCCAAATCCAATCTTCACCGTTCAAAGTGAAGAATCACATGTTATGGACCACCTGTCAAAATTTCACCTAAATCAGACAGTTAACCGAGAAATGCAGTTTTACGAAAACTGTGCAAACCAGAAAAATTGGTGGCGCCTAGTGCCCAGAATCAGACAACTGGCGCCCGGCGGGACTAAAATACCGCTCGGCAATTACTGTTACGTGAAAAGTACGAAAAACAACGTTTTTCGTGAATCAACACACCACGCACCTCTGGTGTGGCGCCTGGCGGCCAATATGGTGCCGCCAGGCGGTTCCTGCACCTGCGAACCTTGCCTCCTTCACAACAACTCTGATTTCATTCAATTTACGACTCAAAAGGTTGTACTCACATGTTTAGGTTCATGATCCATTCCTAAAACTTTCAATAAGTAAAATTCCATTAACCTTTTCCCTTTAATTTAGTGTCACTATAAAATCCCCCAATTCATCAACCTTAAGATGACCTTCATGCGATTTTCATCTCAATTTAACACCCAATTCACGAATTTCCAAGAAAATATGATGTTTAATCATTCATATTGATTAGAACGTCATTTCTCCCCGATCATAATTTTCCCAAAACCCAAAAACATCAAGAATCGAGTCAAGTTGACTCGCGCCGCCTGGCGGGTGTTCATCACCGCTAGGCCCTTCATCCAAAAACCCAGAAAATTGGGTTGTACAGCACACATCGCCTAGCGGCTAGGGACATGCCGCCAGGCGGTTCCTCTTTAGGAACCCAGAAATCACACAACATAGATGAGTCGCCTGGCGGCAGTTCTTTACCCGCCAGCGGTTTCTGGAAAATTTCTAGAAACGTGAATTTTCATACAGTTTGGATAGATTATTAACACCCAATCATTATATATTTCATGCAATCAAACAATAAAAAATTAAAGGTACAGTTCCAGCTCCCCTAACCTGAATGCCTTGCTTAATTTGACAAGTTCTCTATTTCCTCCTTGATCGCCAATAGCCTTCTTGATTCTTCTCAATTCAGCTCCTGGATGACTCTCTATCTCACGTTTTCTCTCTGGTTTTTCTCTCCCAAAAGTGCAATACCAATCCAGGCCAAGAAAACCCTCTTTCTCCCTTCAATTTGCCTTTTAATTACGTCTTAATGAAGGTTAATTAGCCAAAAACGAAAATTGGTTTTATTGCTTGTGATAAGTGTCATTCAAGACCATTTTGGGTTGTTTTTCCAGCCCCTTTGGCTACCTTAATGTGGCTGCTGGATTCTCTACCTCTTCTCTTCTTTGCCAAAAATCAAGTTTAGCAAAAAAAAAAAATTAATTTAGGTCTCACCAAGGTTTGAACCCCTAACCATGCAAATATTAAGAAAATGCTAAACCATCAAGCCAATTCATGTTTCTTGCTAACTAACATAACTCAAATACTATATTCTTACTTAACACGCACATTCATATTATTAAAACAAAAATAATTAAATAACACATAATTAGCATACATAGAACTCAAACCCAAGTCCTCTCACACAACCAAAGTTTTCTCAACCACATGAGCTAGTACTTTTCCACGTCACATCAACCACTATTAAATGGCATAAAGGCTTCCACGACCCGCATTTATTAAATAATTATTTATTTAATTATTTAATTTTCGTGGGTCTTACACACTTGTGTCCTGAACTTTCACTCAATAACCTCCTTCAGAACTCTCTTTCTCAATCCTCTCCAAAAACTCACCATAACTAGACCATTAACTAAGCCTTAATGCTTGTTAATGATAGGAAAACGAAAATGGCTTTGAATTAGGTTTTAATGGCAATTCAAGGACCATTATTTGCTGCCTTCCCAGTCCCCTAGGCTGCCTTCTTAATGCTAGGGTTTCTATGTCCTTTCATATTCATGCCAAAAAAAATTGGCAAAAAGAAAGTTTAATTTGGTTCCACCAAGGTATGTCAATGTCAATTCAATGCACAACCATTCAACCAATTCATGTTTCGTTATAATTCTTATAATTTTAGGATAACATTATCACTACTCACATTCAAAGATAACATTAAAATAATACACTTATTAAAATAACATATAATTAGCATATATAGGACTCAAACCCAAGTCCTTTCAACATAACTAAGTACTCTCAACCACTTGAACTAGTACTTTTTCATGTCATAACAAACCACATTAAATGTCATAAAAGCTTCCACGACCAACATTTATTTAATTATTTAAATTTTTCGGGTCTTACACTACAAGTATGAAATATTCACTAATTTGATAAATAATTACTTTTTATTGAGATAAAACTTAGTTGACTGTATTTAAAATTGTTCCTGTAGAGACAAATAAGAGAAGTCAGACACAAATACCACCTTACCTCAATCTGCAATCTCTCGAGTTGGCTCTTCCTCGGCTTGCGTATGTCATGTACTGGTATGCACGGTTTGGACCCATAAGGGGTTACCTGCGGAGAGGACTCCAATGATCAAGTCAACCAAAAGATTCTCAAAAAGTCAAATCTCTTGATTAAGGGATTAATGAATGCGTACCTTTAATTACTGGGGTCCACGTGTATTTATAGAGTCATTAGTTATGTCTAACCTTGTTGTGGGCTGGGCCATTTCTTGGGTCGTAGATGGGCCTGGGCCTAGCCCAGGCCCTTGGTTTAATGATTATTAGTACTAGGGGCCTTGTCTATAATATTCTAAGTTTGGAATGGTCAACAGATGTCGTATTGTCCTCTGAGGTAGGCGGCCTAGGCCGCTTATGCTTGTTCGATTATTCATTTGATAATTGCTTGCAAGGCTATACGTAGGCGGGTTTAGCCGTGCAGTTTTATCAATCCGCCTAGGTGCAGTACAAAAATATTTTTTCTACTAAATCACCTTTTCTTATTTACATTCCACGACTTTTAAGCTTTCTACTCTCTTCTCATTTATTCCTCTCATAGTTATGCTTTATTCCTATTCCTACCTTATTTTAGCTCTCTATTTTGCTTTCTTATTGTCCGTATCTAAATTTTTTTCCTTATGGTAGATTTTTTTGGAGGTGTAATAAAAAACTTTCGTGATGAGTGTTATGAGGTTTTAATGGGTATCCAAATTGGTGATACATTTATTGTAAAGCAAGGTTTCTTTGATTTGTTAAAAGCATTCTTACATCATAATGGGTGTCCATGTTTGTAGGTAATAACATCTTATTATGATCCAATCCAATATTTTTTTAGAATCTCCTTATTTATTTGAATATATATATATATATATATATATATATATATATATATATATATATATATATATAAATATATATATATATATATATATATATATATATATATATATATATATATATATAAAATTCAATTTCTTTAATTTAAAAAGTTTGATTGTTATGCTTTCATTGTTACATTTAGAATCTACTTGTATTTCTTAAATTTCCCATACTATTTAATATGTATGTCAAATCAATTAATTATATTTGTAAATGGTAATAGTGTACTCATAGAGAATATAATTTCAAAACCATATATTATAAAGGATGTTTTACATGTTTTGGCTTTTGTCGTGACTGAAATCGCGACAAGACGACGAATCAAAAAAGAAACGAGTTTGAAAAAGGGTTTCTTTTTCCCTTCATTCCGCGTGGGACGTCTCCTTCTTCCATATCTCACGAGCCACTAGCAGATGTCGTCGTTTGCCACCAACACCGTGATACTGTTATGATGAGTTAAGGGTGAATGTTGTTATATGCAGGTTGTAGAAGAAGGAAAATGGAGATGATGAAAATGTGTAGAATGGAGAATCATGAACCAATAACAGATCAAAAACAGTAAAACCAACATACAATTATTAATGCTCACACATAAGTATTGAAGGTGTAGTGCTTACCTTTTAGAAGCTTCTGCTGGTGGTCTTGGGTCTGCTCGTTCAAGTTTGTGGTTCTCCTTGCCCGAGCTGTTTCCTCATTTTTCTCCTCTTCCCTTTGTTCTCTTCCTTTTTCTTTATTTCCCCCTCTTTCTTCTATCATTTTGGTTGTATTTTTTCCACACTAAAAAATAATCCCTCCTTAATGTCCAACATTGGACTATGTGAAGAGGAAAAGCATAATGGTGGTTGCTTCTGTCATGAGTTCTTCCTGCAATTCCTTTAGCTATGCAATTTTTCCCTTTTTTGTGTATCAACTAGCAGTAGTAGCAACAATGTACATGGGGAGAAAGAGAAAGAGTTACCAAATGAAGGAAAAAAAGAAAACTTGTTGTAGTTTACAATTTTGAACAACCTCCTTTCTTACTCTTTTTTTTCAAATCCTGATAAAAAAATTGATAAGTAAAAGTAAAAATAAAAAATAAAAATATATAAGAAACAAAATAAACTGAAATCAAAGAAATAAAATTATAAATATATGTTCTCTTCCATCTTTTTTTATTCTATTTTTTTTTATTTTTTTTAGTTAACTCTAATCCTTGTTTTTTACCATTATCATCCAGACGAAATTAGGTGTTGACAACTTTATATAAAAGTTACAAAATATTTGAATTGTTTATTAATTTTTATCTCTTCTTATTATTTATTTTAAGAACCTTACCAAAGAGAGGATGAATTTAATTACTATAGAGTATAATGGGTTATACTTTGTTGGAGTCCAAGGACTAAAACAAAAAATGGTCATATGCCAGGAAACAACATAAAAAACATGAGCAAGTTACCAAATATGGCTCCATCTTAAAGTACATTACCTGTTCAACCTCTCATAAGATCTTGTTTTCTTCTTCTTTTACCAAAAAGTTTGTTAAGTCTTTCAAATATACTATTTGTCAAAGCTTCACCACTATGCATCTTATTGCTTTTTAATTTAATTCACTTTTATGCTTAAATTCCCACTTAAATTCCCAATAACATCTTATTATGATCCAATCCAGTACTTTTATTTTCCATATTTTCTGGATCTTGAATCTTTTTATGCGATAAATTAATTCGTGTTTTTTCATGTATGAGGATTTAATAATATTAAGGATAAAAAAACTTGGAGTGAAAGAAAGAAGATAATTAATTGGTGCATTTGACATAGAAGATAATTTAATTTTTTAAATTTTACTTATGGTTAAGTAAGTTGTTTTATTGGTTAAGACATAGAAGGAGTTATCAAGAAAATTAAGGTGAAGGTCAAAGAAGTAAATAACTTACCTCATGGGGAATGCATTATTGTGGACTTTGATGAGGTAGGCATTGCAATTGGAGAAGGACAATGCGTGCTTGCAAGATATTGTGGTACATTTGCAACTGATGGCAATTTGTTTCCAATTAATTTTGAAAGATGGTCTGGGAAAATAGGCATGCCTAACACTTACTTTTTGGAATGCTTTAAGGAAATATTATAGGTATATCATAATGCATGTATGACCTTATATCTTTTGTAAACGTTACATTTACTTATAAATGTTTACACACTAATTATATCTTCTTTTTTCAAAAGCCTCGATTTTGTTTTAAGACCGGTGAAGCTAGTGCACACCGATATTGTAAACTAACTCTTTGTAGGAAGTGGGTTGCACATAGGCAGAATTTATGGAATGAGTTCTATGATCCAACGAAAAGTAAAAATGAAATCATAAGTAATGTGCCAACTGGTATAGATATAACTCAATGGGCTCATTTTGTTACTTATCGTCTAAAGCCGGAAACAATGGAACAAGTTTCATTATTTTGAATGGTGTGAATGGTTTGTGTAGATATTCTTTTGATTGTTGTATTAACTTACAATTTTTTGTTCGTGGGAGATTTGTAAAAAAATAGAGAAAATCGCAACAAGCAAGTAATTCCTCATACTAGTGGTTCTAAACCTATCTCAAGAAGAAGGCATGAGATGGTAATGATATTAGTTAACATGATAGCTTTTACAATTTTTTAAAGTTTACTATTTAACTTAACTTCTCTTTTTATTTAGTTTTTGGAAACAAAGGCTATAGCAGTTAGTTCTACCATAATATGATATTTTTGTGCATTTTCCTTCAATGTTTAGAGTTTTCATTACATATTGTTGTATGCCTATAAGAACAGATTGAAGTGGGTTTGACTCAAAGTATTAATGATGAATCAGAGGTTTCCCCTAATGATGTTGTTGGTAGAGTGTTAGGCCCAGAGCATTCTGGGAGGGTGTGTTGCATGGGTTTGGGAGCAGATCCTTTTAGCTCATTTAGAAATACAAGACTTCGACTTTCTGATTTAAGCATGGCTTCATCTAGCATTGCCACATCATCAACATCTTCTAATCAGTGGCAACATCATCAACATCTTCAGTGGCAACAGAAGTACACTAATTTAGAATCCCAGGTTCAAACCACCATGGGTGCACTAAAATCTTACATGATAATGAAGGAAAGATCCCTGATAAATTGGCTGCCTTCTTTGATCTTCAACCATAAGTAAGTTATGTTTCTGGCTTTATGCTTATGCTCATATTGTGCAGTCTTAATTTTCTCTATTTCCTCTAATGACAAACTTTAATATCTTTCTTTTATCATTTCAGCAAACTAGTAATGCAAATGAGTCTGAGTCTCCTATAGGATCATCTGGTGATAGTAACATTTAGGGTGTTGTTGGTGTTTTTTAGGATGAAACTATGTTTAGTGTATTATGAACTTTGAGTAAGCATGGATGAAGTTATAATTACATTTCAATTTGGTTTTGAGAATCAATAGTTTTAATTAAGCATGTATTATGAACTTTGAGTAAGCATGAACTTTTATGTTAACATGTTGATTTTGAGAATCAATGATTTTAATGATTTATTTGAGCATGAACATGCATTATCAAGTACAGCAAGAGATTTTAATTACAAACAAAGTTTTTAAAAGATTTGAATAACGCAGGAAAAATATAGTAGTAAACCCATAAAACAAATAATACAAATAAGACAAGTTAAAACTTTTACAATACAATTGTCAAATTAAGGAGTGTATTAACCCCCACAAAAAAGTGAAAACTGGGGATTTTAAACATTTGGAATCAAATAGGTGGATGAAATTAAAGGAGGTTTCAAACCTCTACAAAATAATAGTCATGAATAGAAGAGGTTACAACCCTCTACTAAAAAACCTCCACAATATAAATCAGGTACCAGGGGTTATCAAAAACCTCCATAAATAACTTGTGGCAAACCTATCTGCGGAGGTTTGAAAAATCCCTGTAAAACAAAATTAAAACCTTCACAATTTAGCTTCTTTTTTTGTAGTGTGTTACGTAATTGTGTACATAAAGTGAATCATGTTGTCATGTCTAAGATAATTTTTGCTCCTCTTTACTAACTTAATGGAGTCACCTCACGATAAGGTTGACCAATAATATAACACTCAAAGAATGTAAAATGTTATGTTTCTTCTGTCAAAATGCATCTTGCATATTGTTGTTTAGTTTGATTATGACATACTCAAATTATGACTTAGGATATACATTTTAATAGTAACACAATTTTCTTCTTTTGTATAGGTCGTCAACACTTATCATAAACTAGACGACAATCATGACAATTATCGATAAAGTTGAGTTAGACCATTTCTTCCTTATAAATATGTCATAGTTAAAATTGTTGCATATTGATAGAACTTGTAAGAGAGTATTATCATGTTGACAAATATTAATTTGAAAATAAGAAATGTTGTCATATGAATAGTGAATTATTAATGAAATTATTAGGAAAATAAAATAAAATTTTGTTGAGCTACAAAATCACGAATACATAAATTAGATATAATTTTGTACCTAAATGTTTTGTAAATAATTTTGTCATAGGTTAAAAGTTTTAAATTAATAAAAGTAACTAAATTATATTATTAAAGGTAGAATAAAAAAATAAATGTGTATACTTAATTTATTTATATATAGATAGACAGGTGTAAATATACATGTATTAAAAATGGGTGTTACAAGAAAACATTATAAATTGTTAATAACATAAAAAAAAGGTGGTTTCATCCCGATATATATATATATATATATATATATATATATATATATATATATATATATATATATATTGTCCAACTCTTGTTTTCCACAGAAATTCAATAGGTCTTTCTAAACATAAAAAATGGAGATTTTATCACCGTTGAGAGTCTGGAAAACTATTCTAACAATCTTATCTGTGGCTTTAATTCCCAGCTTATCAGCTAGGGTTCAAGGTTTGAATTTCACCAATCTTGTAGTACTTATTATCGTATGAAATTTTACGAATTGTTACCATATTTGTATTCTTATATCTATTCCGAAATTATTGCCTTCTCAATTCATTTCAAAATTATTCAAGTTTTACAAATTTGAAGTCTCGTCAATTATTTTTTCACACACACCAGTTTAAACAACAAAATTTGATTTTGACGAGCAATAATATCCTTACAAAGCACTTTAATTAACAAATTAAAAATAATTTAAATTTAAATATAATATATATTTGTGTTGTTTACTGATTTTGAAATTTTAAAACTTGAATAAAATTATATTGCAGATTCACATATGACCGAAACATTTCCATCATCTGACTTTGATACTGGTTTAGGACTTTCTACAACCCAGGTACTCACATGTTGTAATAACATGTTTGTTTCATTGTTTTTAGGTTACTTTTACGTTACTCATTTTCATTTTCATAACAAAACTGATAAAACTCATCTCATCCATTTTGTCATGCATAAATAAACAAAGATTATTGAACATGGATACAAGAAGCAACTAAAAATGTAACATTTTATTTGTTGAATATAGATAGGAGAAACAACTACTATTCCTCATCGTTCTTCTTTGCGAGATTTGCGAAAATTTTACCACTTTCCAAAACGGGGATCATTTCCACCAAACTTTTTGTTTGGAGCAGGAACTTCAGCCTTTCAGGTACGAAATTTTTAGAAATATCTTAGTATTTAGGTTATTTCTCATTATTATTAATCTTAATATAGATTGAAGGAGCAGTTTCTGAAGGAGGAAGAGGACTGGGAATCTGGGATGATAGAATTAGGCGTAACAAAGGTTAACCTATATATGTTTTTATGTTATAATTAATGGATATATAACTCTCAAGATATGTTATTAATTTTATTATCTTTTTAAAACCCCTTTCATTATTTTTTTTTCATAACAACCAGAAGCATTTATTGATGGTGATAAGTTTCCTACAATGATCCAACATTATAAGCGATACAAGGTTAGCAACGACAAGTTAACATGATTATATATATATATATATATATATATATATATATATATATATATATATATATATATATATATATATATATATGTTTGTGTACAAGAACATGGTATTTTTCTTTTTTATATGTTTATTTTGTTAATGATCTTGTAGGAAGACGTGCAACATTTAAAGAATCTTGGAATAAATTCTTACAGAATGTCCATCTCATGGAGTAGAGTCTTACCAGGTAAACTTTGAAAACCAAAGTAATATATGTGAGTAACAACACTTACATATTTTTCAACTACGAAATATAGATGGAACCATAAAAGGAGGTGTAAATCAAGAGGGTGTTGATTTCTACAACCATTTGATCGATGAATTACTTGCAAATGGTATGGTGTAAATTAGTATTTTTTTTTCAAATAAGTAAAATTAGAGAAAATTTTTCTAAAATTACACAAAAAAAAAAGTTTTTAATGTGCTTAACTTGATATATTAATTAAATGTAGGCATTACTCCTTTTGTGACTATCCTACACTTTGACTATCCTCTTGCCATTCAGGAAAAACTTCATGGGTTTTTGAATAGCTCCATTGTGTAAGAACTTTCTTCATGGTGCTTTCATGAATTTGATTAAACTACAAGCATTATGATTATTATAACAATGAAAATTTTCAGGAATTATTACAAGGATTTTTGTGAACTCCTTTTCAAAACATATGGAGATCGAGTTAAGCACTGGACTACAATGAATGAGCCACAAATCGTAGGTTTAATTACTTACATGCATGGTTTTGACAATGATGATCCTGAACCATGCCAAGCTACCAATCTCTGCAAACAAGCTTATACTGTCGTTCATAACTACATCCTTTGCCATGCTGCAGCAGTGAAGCTATACAGACAAAATTTCCAAGTACATTATCTTTTGTGTCTTCATTGCCTCAAAAACATGTGTATAGTTTAATTTTAAGTTGCTATCACATATTCAATTACATCTGGGTGCATTATATACATAACCAATATCTTTTACTAATGCTAAATTAATCAAACTCTTCTAATAATAAAAACTCAGTTATGTAATGGTTGTAAACAATATTTGACATTATCAAATACCAAAACCAGACTAAGAAGCAAACTTTATATTTAACTCAATCCCACAAAATCAACTTGTAAATTGAAGTTTGCACCCAGTTATATATTATAATTTTTTCTTATTTATAATCGGTATGCGATTTTCAACAACCAGACTAGGTTATTATTTGTATGAATTTTGAAGAAAAACAAGTTATTCTATAGTAAACATTTGTTACATGATGAAGGCAACACAAAGAGGAGAAATTGGAATTGTTATTGGAACTGAAAGTTTTGAACCCTACAGCTCAAAAGGCGAAGATGTGGCTGCTGCCGAAAGACTTACAGATTTCTTTATTGGATGGTTAGTTTTGTTAATTAAGCTTCCACAAAATCACACCCCTTATGCTTGTTTGGTTTAATATTTTAACTATTGATGTATGAACAAAGTTGTTGTGCATTTCAAAAAACAGGATTTTAGACCCAGTAGTCTATGGAGATTATCCAAAAATCATGAGAGAGTTAGTGGGGAATAGATTACCCAATTTCACAGAAGATGAGAAAAACATGGTTGCAGGAAGCACAGATTTCATTGGAATCAATTATTACACTTCTCATTTTGCTAAGCATGAAACAAACAAAACAAATATGTCTTTAATAGACAATTATGATGCCTTGGGAAAATCAGAAGGTGAGTTTTTTTTTTTCTTTCTTTCTAAATTCAACTAATTGGATTACAAAGAGACAATGATGGATCAAATCATTAATTTTTCTTTTTTTTTTTTTTTTT
>Ga0209589_1003594_pt1 | contig 27039 bp, 15 predicted proteins | sample CowpeawhiteBW_FD_187525 | JGI IMG/M metagenome (GOLD analysis project Ga0209589, IMG submission 187525) | Root nodule microbial communities of legume samples collected from California USA - Cow pea white BW (SPAdes) (version 2) | ecosystem: Host-associated > Plants > Roots > Nodule | place: USA...
GTTTTTATAAAATTATTTACTTATCTCCTTTTTCTTTTTTTCTCTTACTATTCATCAACAGTTATTTTTCTCTTATTTTCTCCGTACATTTTATTTTATTTTTTATAAATATACTTTTATTTTATTTTAAATTAATAACATTACAATATCATCAATTATTAATATAATTCAAAAAATACGTACACACAGGCGCGATAGCGCCTGTGTTTACACTAGTAGTTCAATAAAATTTTTGTTATAATAAAAAAAATAACACAAGTTACATGTGGTTCCACTAATTAAATATATAATTTTAATAGCGAAAGAAATTAACAAAAATAATTAATAATTTTGTGACTTTATTTTAAGAAAAGATTACATAAAGTTATGTGATAATTATTTTCAATTCGTTTACATGTGATTGTCGATTGATTATTGTGTAAGATGCGACGAAGGGTGAAGAACACATTCTTAAGCTTTGGAACCTGTGGGTCAACCCGGGCCACCACGGTTTCGGGCCGGGTTAGGTTGAATTTTTTTTACAAATTTCAGTATGGGTCAATTTTTGACCCGGCCCACCAAGAACCCGACTCACCCGGGTTGAACTCGTGGTGAGCCAGGTTGGTCCACCAACCTGCATGGTGACACACATTATATTGAACTTTGCAATGTTGGACTATTTTTTTAACCAAATACATTGGTGGGTTGGCAAATGAAAACCTAGTTTCAACTACAAATAGTAAGGAGATTGACATTGCATCTCAACTCAAGGACTAACATCAATTGTGACTCAACAAGCAAATAAATTTGTATCCCTCACCCATTGTTGACTTGATTTTTTTTTCTTCCTTTCTTCTAGTATTATTGATTATATAAGCAATCACTTTATAACCTCATGTTTTCTTCCCAATTGTAATTTTTATTATTTTTCTTTTCAGTTCAAGTGTTCATTGAACAATTAGGGTTTTTGTTATGCATCATGTACCCTGTTGATCTACTGAGATTGCTCTGATGACAAATCCAAAATATAATTAATTTGCTAAAAAATGTATTGCATTCAATAAAAGATTAGGGCATTCTTTTTTGTTTTCATTCTTCTAGTATATAATAATATTTTTATTCTTTTTTGAAATGCTTATGGATCCTATTGCATTGCTAGAAAAACTATATAAATACTTTGAATATTATCTACGTGCAGACAAAATACTTTTTTTAATCTTTGAATATTTAAATGTATAAACAAGTACTTTTTAATATTTGAATATTAAAAGGCATACATGAAACACATAAAAACGTGAAGTGCATGATTTATATAAATACAAAGTTTATTTGATGAAATAGAAAAAACATGAACTTTATTCATTGGTTTGTTTTTCTATTACATGCATGCATGACTCTCAAATAATCAAAGAATTAAGTTCTTACAAATTAAAATAATTAAATTTATATTTTTAAAGTAAGTTATTTACTATATAGTTTTCATATTTTTAAATTAATTATTAAAAAATATATAAAATTTTAAAAATATAAATGCACTTACAATAGCATGAACTTTCCTAATCAACTCATAAATACGGTGTTTTGAAAACTCAAATTTAGACACTAATTGTTGGATTATTTGTCATTGGATATAAATTTTAAACGATACACTTACACTAATTGTAAATAAAACTCTAACTTATATTTCAAACCATTCCTTAATACTGTAATTTTCTAAATATAGTCCCTAAAAAAATTTAAATCGTCTTAAATTATATTTGTATTACAGTGTCAAACCCTATGAACTATCTCTAATTCCATAAACTTCAATATAGAGATCCAAGTATTACTTTTAATTTACAGAATTTATTTTCTTAAAAAATAATTCAAGAATTCAAGAACCAAATAAAAAAATAACCCTCTCCTAATTAATTTAGGTTAATTTGGACCCTAATTGGGGCTCAAAACGACTGACCAGTCCCCCGCTCAAAACCTCGGAAGGAAACCCATATTCACTCTTCTCAATCCACATCTTAATCACGTTTCTTATTCAATAATTATAATTATCTTCTCTCGTATATTCGCCAGTTCGCAACCCGCAACCCAACGGAGGGGGAGAGTGTTGAGTCGAAGCAACTATCGTGAAGGAAAAAGTATTGTCAAGTATAGCGGTAACAATGCACAAATTGTTCTTATATCCTTACCTTCTGCTTTTAGTTTTAATTACCAGTTATAGTTTATATTCTTTATTCGTGCCGATTTCATAATTAAAATGCAATACGAGCCTTTCTGTTTTTTGCTGAAAAATTTCTGCTTTCTCTTTTGATGAAAATTTTGAGCAATGTGCGTGGATATATGAATAGGGTTGTGGGTTGTGTTTTTCTTCTTCTAGGTGAAAATTCCGAAACTGTAGATCACCAATGTTTAATACATATAAAGTGATGGTTGTAGATTAAATTAAGTGCTTGTTGATGGTTTATTTAGTTTAATTTGAATCTTTGATTAGCACAATCTGTTTAATGAATTGTCTACACCAAAATTTTCCTCCTTGCAGTGGCGTGAATAATAAAGTTTGTTTTTTTATTTGTTTGGTTGATGCAATTTGAAACCTTCAAAAGTTGTTGGGATCTTATTGTGTTTTCAGATGCTTCCATTTATCTGATCAAATGCTAACAAAACATGTGTAGTAAATGTCTGATTTATATCAGACCAAAGCGCAAACTATTATTTAGTAAAGATAGGGGTGAGCATTTAAAAATGCCAAACCAATCTGTAGATTTTTTAACTTTTTATCTATTAATCTATTCATTCGTCCTTGGGATAGAAAAAAGTGTAATCCTAAATCCTTGCACAACATTTTTTCACTAATCCTCCTACTTAGCAAACAAGAAAGGGCTGGATATATTTTTCTTATGTTTTAAGGTATTAAATGCATCTAGCATTCAATCTGTAGTTTCGTTAATAAGTATCACTGGCTAATAGGATATACATTATGCGATAATAAAATTGTCTTTTAATTTAATTTCTTCTTACCTCAGAAAAACAAAACACATACCAGGTAGCATTCTCAAGTTTCAGGAATTTGGCTTACATTGAAACCTTAATGTTCTTCATGTTAATGGCGATTATCCTGATTTTGCAGATATAGAAGATGGAGTTTTGCCCCACATGTGGTAACATGCTGCAGTTTGAATTGCCCTATTTGGAACGGCCTTCAAGATTTTTTTGTTCTGCTTGTCCATACGTTTGCCATGTCAACCATAGGGTAGGAATTAACTTTCTCCATTTCGTGCTTCCTTAATATGTTTTTAGCTTCTTGTGCGTGGTTTTCATGGTTTCATCTCACAGGTCAAGATAAAAAGAAAGCAAAGGTTGGTGAAAAAAGAAATAGAGCCTATAATCTCCCCAGATGACATGAAGAATGCACCAAAAACTGAGGGTACATCCTCTTTCTTTCTTATTTAAATAGACATTATCTTTGAAGAATTATAGTTTAGGATGTTCCATAAATGTATTCAGAATTCACCATATATTAAGCACTGTGATGAATAACTAATAATCTTTTTGAATGTTTCTATTTTTGGAGCACAAATAACTCAAGTTTTAATGAATTATCAATGTCCTGCACTTATATGATATCAAAAGGCATATGGTGCTTAGAGCCAGAAGATAAGTGTTTCAGTATGAAGCCAGAACTTTTTGTAAGTTCTAGTCTTTCGCACATATCATTGCAGAAGGATTAGGTTGTAGCACATATTCTATTGGACCCTCGTTTCCCATATCCTGGTTCCCATGGTTCATGTTACTGGGCCTAGAACCTCACTTCTCGTCACTCCTGGGTTTTTATCACACATCTTATGTTCAATAACTCTTGATTCTGTTGCATATTTTTTGAACCTTCACTCTATTGCAACTTTCTTTCCCCCTTTGTACTGTGCCTTTGGTAAACTGTTTGTTTCCTTGTTCAGTAAAAGCAAAGAAAATGGTTAGAAAAATGTGGTAGAAGGCTCTATTACCCTGGTATAATTCTAGATTTAGTAAATTTACTTCTTTGGAAGCAGAAGACATTCTGCTCAACTGTGTGCATGGTTAAGTTAGCATACCAATTGCGTGAACTAGTCATTGATCACCAGAGATGAAGTAATCTGTTAGTAATTCCAATATAGTTCAGCTTTGAATACTAATTTGGGAATAATATGTGAGAAATGCTAGCAACACTCTTTCTAACCCTCTCTACTATAAGCTCTAATCTATTGTAGATTTCAAGTTTTTGCTAGTTATTCTTGCCATTTAGTAAGTCTCAGTCACTTCTAATTTAGAAGTGGGGTAACCAAACTTATGATTTCTTATAAATTTTATCCAATATGGGAGGCCAAGCCATGGTTCAATGATTGAGGGTGATGCCTTTCTTCCTGCAAGACATGGATTGAAATCCTGGAAGCAACCTCTTTGTTTTCGGGGATAAAGCTACGCATATTTACCCTCTCCACTCCAAATCCAATTTGGCGAGAGACTTGTGCATTAGGTCTCTGGTATAGGCCCTTTCTCGTGGTGAATCTCGTACAAATGAAAAAGGGATAAGAATGACAAACAAATGTGATTTAGTGTGACAATGTCACAAAACAATGCAATAATTTATCGTAATACTTGGTTAAAATTTGGTTTAGGAAGTATGGGAAATTGAAATTTTGTTCTGGTTCAGTTTGAAAGTCGAACACGAATTGAACTAAATCTTAATCTCAAGTGATTCACGACATTGTTGAATGATACCTGCAAGTTGTGTCAATATTGCAGTTTGGCTTGTCAACTCCTATACTAGATCTTTTTTTCAAGTTTGCTTTCTTTGAGCTAAAGCTTGTTTTTGCTGTTCATCATGGACTTCCATTTTGATCCCTCTTATATATTTAATTTTTTAGTTGGTACAGAGTTTAAGAATTTTTGTAATTTTTTGGTTATGATTAATAAGTTTTCTGACCTTGGTGGAAAAACATATAATTGACTGATTGGGGAAATCATAAATTGGAGTCTAGTTACATACAATAGTGATAACGACCAAACTCCCATTCATCCGAAAAAAAGAGATTATTCTTTCGAGTGTCGTATGAAGATATTTTTCAGGGATTAGACTGATATTAAAAAAGGAATCATGACTAATTATGTCTTATTTGCTTCCCCTTTTTTTTCCTTATCAATTTCTTGTTCTTTTTTTCCCTTTTTCTCACCCATTTTTTCCTTTTTGTTGTAGCGACATGCCCATATTGCGGTCATGGTGAAGCTGCTTTCAAAGAATTTCAGACTAGATCTGCTGATGAACCAGCAACTCTATTCTATCGATGCTTGAATGACAAATGTCAAAAACAATGGCGTGAAGATTGATTTCAACCTTGTGCCATATATTTTTCCATGTCCAAGGACAGAAAAGCTTTTCAAGCTGATTATAATTGACCTTATATTACAGCCAAGAGGTTTTGGATAGTTTTAAAAAATTTTGATGACAAATGCATAAGTGCTACATATCTTTTCTTCAGTTATTGCTATTATTATGATCATAGTCATGAACCTTTGTTTTAAGGATTGTAGAAGTAGATTGAAAAATTCCTCATGCATTTCATATAAAAGATTTGAAATTGCCAAATAACATAAAGTTAACATAAATAAATATTTTGTTATTCACTGTTGCATTATGCTCGGTATTTTGTATAATTTTTAAATTTGATTTTTGTATACACATGCCTTATGTCTTTATATAGTAGGAATTGGCTAAGGAAAAATTTGGTCAAACGAAGCAATTTGGTTTTAGCAATAAACTCCCAAAATTCAACCAGTAAAAGATTTTCTATATAATCTCTACTTTCTGTAAGGTACATCTACGATACCAAGTAACTGGTTTCTAAAAGTATTCTACAGTACAAGTACCTTAATAAAAATAGAAGATATTAATTTATTCAATATAAACATTATAATAAAATTAAAGTGCGTTAGTATAAAATTTTAATATCAAAACAAATTATATAAGGGATGTAAAACTCAACTTAAAAACTAAAGATATTAATTTATACAATATGAAAAAAAAAATCATAGTAAAACCTACAATATGTAACTAGTTTAACAAAATCTAAGCATGGTTTTAGTACTTCAAAAATTTCAATTTTTAGAATTCGACATCATCAATATGAAGGAGAAATAATTACTTTAGAAGTCGTATGAAATATTAAAGTACGTTTTGTTGGTCAAATATTGTATGAAATATTTATATATGTTTTTGCATCCACAACTTTGTCTTTCTCGTCCTAGCCAGGGTGTTTTTGTATGTTCACGTTTAGTTTGCAAAGCCTGATGTTTAAGTCAACAATATGTTATAGACAATAAATACCGCAATAATTGAATAGATGTCATACTTCGTGAAGAGTGCCTATTTATAATACTTAGATGGACACTTATCCATAATAAACATAGAATTGGTAGATATGGTTTTAGGGTTTTCTTTATCTTCTATTGGTTATCCATTATCATATTCATTAGGGTATTGTTGTTAGAATGGGTGGACAAAGTAATCTAATTTTCTTAGACTGAGCATATTAGTCCCCAGACTCAAGACCTTTTTAGTGGTCGAGAGTCTTCGATATAAAAACTGTTTATTTGACACCATTTGACAATTTTTATAAAGGTAAAATAGTTTTAACAAATTTAACTTTTGTATTTTTAAAGAATAACATTATTTTCACTAAAACATTTTTTTATTATTGTATTAAATTAAATTGTTAATTATGTTTTCCGTGCCTCAACTATTGGTGGATTTTGGTTTTCGTCCCCCATCTAAAGGTTGATTTATTTCAGTTCCTGACGTTTTGAATTGCATGGAATTGGTCCCCAATTTTAAACTCCGTTAGTATTAATTGATACCTGGCAACGAATGATCATGTCAGGATTCCGTTTAAAGGTTTTTTTTTGACATTATTTTGCACGTTTTACTTATACATTAGTAATGGTTTAGGGCACGTGGTAATTAAAGAATATATCATGTAACCATTAGATGTAGGGTTCTGTTAAAATTAGAAAGGACTTTGTTGAGAACCCTATCGATTAAACTTGCGCTGGTGAACGAAGACAGAAATAGTGATTTCAATCCGTAATCCAAAGGTAGAAACTTCATTCATAGAGTGAAGAAGAAGTGGGTGTTCAGTGGTTTGATTTGATCGATGAAATCACTATTTCTGAAGTGAGGTTAGTTGTATTTTTAAAAATTTTTCTTTTGTTGAATGTTTGCTTTCTCTAGTTTGGTTGTTTTTAAAGTCCGATTGTGGTTGTATTGTTTGGTTTGTGTTTTTATTTGAAATGTAGGGCTGGAAATGGGGTTTGCGGTCGCGTTTCATCATATGGGTATGTTTGAAAGGAATAGTGGATTGAAATACGTTGGGGGTGAAATCCACGTTGTTAAAGGGATCAATCAAGATTTTTTGTCATTCTCTGAAGCATTAGGCATCGTGAAGGATTTTAAATACGTTGGAGATGTGAAACTTTGGTAGAAGGGTTCAAAACAGAAGCTGTTAAATAATCTAAGATTGTTGAGTGATGATAAGGAGGCATTAGCGTTGGCTAAGTATGCAAATGATAGGAATGAAGAGGTTGATATATATGTTCAACATGTTCCTTGTCAGCTCGAAGTGGTGTATTTTATTGCTGGTGCTGGAATGGATGAAGAAGTGGGTCAGGAAGAAGTGGAGGGGTGAAAATGATGTGGTTCGTGAGGCACCTGTAGGGGATGAGGCTGATATGGTTGGTGAGGCATAAGTGATGGGTGAGGCTAGAGTGGTGAGTGAGGCAGTGTGGAAGGTGAGGCTAGAGTGGGGAGTGAAAACAACTTATAGTGGTCAATTGTTGGTTGCAGTGGGCAGGGACCCAATGACCAATACTATCCATTGTTCTTTGCTACAGTTGAGAATGAATGCAAAGAGACCTGGAGGTGGTTCCTAACACTATTGCTAGAGGATATTGGAGATATTGAAAATCATCATTGGGTATTCATCTCAGATCAACAAAAGGTAATGCAAATACATGAACTTTTCCTTAATACAGTCATAATTAATTGATACTTTTGTTCTTATTTAGAACTATGCTTTTTTGTAGGGACTTTGTATTTTATGAAATTTTGAATGGGGGAGCACCGTTTCTGTTTGAGGCACCTGTATAGCAATTTCAAGAAGAAATTTGGTGGTGGGGTGGTCATCAGAGACCTTATGATGGGGGCAACAAAGACTACTTTCTACTTAGGCTAGGAAAAATATGGGCGAGTTAAGAAATATTAACCCTAAAGCATATAATTGGTTAGTTGTCATTCCTAGAAGTTCATGGTGTAAACATGCATTCAACATTTATCCTAGATGTGATGTTTTAATAATCTGTCTGAATCGTTCAATAGTACTATTTTATTGGCTAGAGATAAACCAATCATTAGTATGATGGAATGGATTAGATCATACACAATGAGTAGATTTGCTACACTTAGAGAAAAGTTGATTGCATATCTGGGTAATGTAATGCCTAAGCTCAAAAAAGGCTTGATAGGGAAGTGAAAAAAAGTGGGAATTGGCTTCCAGTATGGGCAGGGGGTTCTAAGTTTGAAGTCACGCAAGGGTTCACTATAGAAAAGTTTGTAGTTGATCTAAGTAAGCATAGTTGCACTTGTTATTTTTTGGATTTGGTGGGTGTTCCTTGTAGACATGTTATGGCTGTAATTAACTACAAGATAGAAAATTAACTTGAGGCATACGTTCATCCATACTATAAAAGAGATGCTTATCATACTTGCTATAGCCTAGAAATTACCCCAATAAATGGACAAAAACTTTGGCCCAAAAGCAACCAACCTAAACTACTCTCACCCATCTACAAAACACCACCTGGCAGGCCCAAAAAACTTAGAAGAAGGATAGCTGATGAACATGTTAGTCATTCCAAACTTTCAAAGAAAAATTTCATTAAGAAGTGTAGCAGGTGTAAGCAAATAGGACATAATATCAGAAGCTGTAGAAGGGGGATGATATCCAGAAAGGTAAGACATCATGTTCTTTACTTTTTAATGAATTTTCTTTTACAAAATACAAATTTGAAAGTTGAAAACATACTGAATTGACAGGGAAACACACAAAGGACTCCAATTGCCACTAGAGCTATCAACACTACTGGACCATTAAACCAAAGCTGTAGTAGAAGGAGATCCACACCTATAGTTGCAGCAAACATGAACTAAGGAGAAAAAGCACCAACAACACAGACAAGAAGCATGTCAACACAAGTATTGGGGTCTCAAGCAAGTAGTACTACAACTTGTGCACAAGCCACGTGAAAATGAATGAATAATCATACTTTCTTGTTGTTGTATTAAAGACATTTGTAATAGATTATGACTTCTATAACATTGGGCATAGTGATAGTGGGCCACTATTTTGTTTAGGAGCAGTCGTACTTCAATATTTTAGTTAAAGTTATGAACCACTTTCCTGCTTTGGACCACTTTTTGCATTATTGTATTCAATTTAAGGAAACACTTTTGCTATTTCTTTGGATCACTTGTTTTGCATTATTGATGAATGACGTTGGTGATGCACTGTTTGAGTGAAACACACATTTCTATTCCTTATTCACCATACATTGTATACCATTCTTTCAGTCAAAATTTTTCATTCAAAATTACTTTCTGATACTATGAAATTTGTGAAAAACAGGAGACCAAATCATAAAATAATTCATGGAATCCATTAATACCAAACCTTTTCCAAACTGAATTATTTCATTCACAGATTATCCACATAATTATCAGAACTGGTTACTTTTATACTGCCCTTAAAGTGCTTTACAAGCGAAATCAAAAATGTTATGGCAAATATCAGAAAGGTCATGGCAAATATTATATTATAATACTTTCCTATTCTTATATTCTGAGCCAATACAAAACACTTCCTCACAAAAGTTAGCTCACACAACATTAACCACCAATTTTAATACATAAGTAATCACTGCTGCAACTAGCCAGGACATAACTAATCACAATTAACCTTCAACAACACCATAACGACCAAAATAATTGTTGACACTCACGACAAAACAAATAAAAGTTGCAAAAATTTTCCAATTTTTTTCTCTTGTTGCAATTTCCTCTTCAGCTTCTCATTTTTCTTTATCAAGTCCATTATAACTTTGTCCTTTTCTAAACAACCTTTATCTTCTTCAACTATTTTTCCTCCACTGGATTCAAATTCAGATTCTTTCCCTTCAAATGTAGATTTTGACTCATTAACCCATTCGAAATAATAACAATGGGAATTGGACTGCACAAAAAAGGAAATCATTACAACGAAAACCAAATGAAGCTCGAGTAAAAGTGATGAAATTTGTCACTTACAGCCCAATTCCTACACCTCCAAAATAATCTGTCCTTGTTCTTCACAATACTTGCCTTTAGAAGCAACAATTTTTCCCCACACCCACACACTTAGGATGCTATCTCTGAAGAGGACGCACAACTTTGCCACATTTTCGAACCAATACTCCTTTGCGTACAATCCAATCCTTTGCTTCTGCTATTCATCACTGTAGAACGCTGAACAAAACTGAATTTTGTTGCCTAAGATTCGCTCACACCAACACGATCTGCAATCTCTCCGACCTTTCTAGTCCTGAAATTAAAATTTTAGGGTAACTAAAGAAAAACCTTTAAACGGGATCTTGACGTGGCCATCCGTTAGTCAAGTGTCAATTAAAACTAACGAAGTTTAAAATTAGGGATCAATTTCATGTAATTCAAAACGTCAAAAATTGAAATAGATCGACCTTTAGATGGGGGACTAAAACCAAAATCCTCTAATAGTTAAGGAACAAAAAACATAATTAACCCTAAATTAAATGATTTATCCGGAGTAATATAATACTATTTTCAGTAATTTTTTTTTTAACTCAGAAAAGTTAAATTCTCACCTACGGTGAGAATGTTCATACGAGAAACTTAGCTAAAAAACATTACCAGAAAACAAAGTTTTCTAGGAATGTCATTTTTTTAGGGTTAAATATGTTTTTGGTCCCTTAACTTTCAGTAAATTTTGAAATTAGTCCATTTTGAAACTTTGAACCAATTTTGTCCTTTATCTTTTGAAATACGTGAATTTAGTCCTTTTAATCAAATTTTGTCAAGTTTATTTGACATTTCAAGCGCCTTTCACAATAGTATTTGACTTAACATTAAAGCAAAAATGTGTCAAACAATATAAACAATTCAAATACAATCCTAAAATGTGTACGAAATATCAAATAAACCTAACAAAATTTGATTAAAAGGACTAAATCCTCGTATTCCGAAAGATGAAGGACTAAATTGGTCCAAAATTTCAAAATGGACTAATTCCAAAATTCACTGAAAGTTAAGGGACTAAAAACATATTTAACCTTTTTTTTAAGATCAACTAAGAGTAGAAAACATTGTTTTCCAACCGGAAAAGTTTGTTATACTAAAAATTTCCCTTCTACCAAACACGTCTCCTAAGTATTCAACTGAGAAAATTTCTAATAGCATCTACATTACTCGAACCAAGTATCCATTTTATTTAAATTTTTGTGAGATATTATGAGTTGTACCCATAAGTATATAATGCATAGGATTAATTAGTCGTTTGCTCTCTATTTTTTGTAAAAATAATTCAAATAGATCTTCTAATATATATATATATATATATATATATATATATATATATATATATATATATATATTCAATTAAGTCTAAATTTAAAAAAATACAATTAAATTTGTTCTGTTAGTATTGTACCAATGACGTTAAAGATATGTCATGTGTCAGTTTTTTATTTTTTTTTGTTTTTCTTTTGTCCACATGTCATATCAATGTCATATCACATGTCATAATTAATGCCATATTTCATTGTCTTATATTCAATCTCGTATTTATATTTATTCTTTTATTTAATTCGGTACTACTTTTGTATTTAATTCAATCCAATCTCAACTTTTATTAAAATAAAATAATGTTGTCACTTTCCAAATTGAGGTCACATTTATTTTTTATATAAATAATATACTAATATATTTATTAACATATTTTTATTAAATATTTCCGGAATTATATATAAAACAACTCTAACATATTATCTGATTTCATTTCAATATAATAATGTAGTAGTTATAAATATTTGCTCTTTTAAATACTTGCTCATTTTGTAAATGAGACCTAAATTTATTTAATAAATATAATAATATTTATAAATCATATTTACAAATATTTTTATTAATTAAAACAAATTTGTATATATCTAACCTTGTTTAATTAATAATTTTACACGTAAATTTTTATAAGTCTAAATTTTTTGTTAAACTAACTCTAACAAATTTGATTTCATTTCAACATAATAATATAGTATTTCTAAATACTTGCTCTTTTTGTAAATGACACTTAAATTTATCTAATAAATATAATAATATTTATAAATCAATTTTACAAATATTTTTATTCATCAACATAAATTTTTATATATCTAAACTCTTTTAATTAATAATTTTACATGTAAATTTTTAAATGTCTAATTGTTTTTATCTATATCAATAAATTTAACAGTTTTTATATACTTGAACTATTTCATCCAAAATTGGAACTAAACGAATAATTTAACCTTAATAAAAACTTGTTTAAAAGTAATTCATTTAAATGGAATCTAATAATATAGACAAAGTTAGTTTAAAAATAATTATAGAAATAATTAATAAATATCAATATAACATTTAATCAAAAAATAAATTTAGTCTCAATTTAAAGAGGGACAACATTGTTCCATTTTAAAAAAATGGAACTAAATTGAATAAAAAAAATATAGAGAATAGATTAAAAGTAAGATAATGACAGTTGCACCAACACTGACATCTGGCAATGTCACTTGTTACATTACACTAACAATGTCACACAACATAATGCTGACCTGACACATGGACAATTAAAAAAAAATAAACAAACAAAAAACTACGAAGAAAAGGGTGGGCCAAGTTGACATTTTCAACCCGCCAGCCTGTTTTAGTCCGGCCTCCCTAACCTGTCAACTAGCAGGCCAAGACGGGCCAAAGACGGGCCAAGGTAGGCCAGCTCACCCCTGGTCCGATGGCCTTTTTTTATTTTTTTTTATTTTTAAAAATTAAAAATAATTAAAAATAAATTAATTTTCTATATTATATTTTTGTATAAATATAAATATACAATACTATTATAATTTGAATCATTGATACTCATAAATTAAGTTTCAATTATTAGTTATAATAAGTAATTTAACATGTAAATATAATAATTATTTTAATTTATCCAATTGAATATATTAATTGATTAATTAAAAGCTTAAAAATTATTTATATGATTAAATATGCTCTAAATATTTTTTTATAATATATATATATATATATATATATATATATATATATATATATATATATAAATTTAAATATATATATATATATATATATAAATTTAAATAAATATTTTTTTTTTAAAAAGGTGGTAGACCAGCTCACTGGCCTGTCTTGTGGCGGGACGGGCTTAAGTTTTTGGCCCATTTTTTCATGGTGGGACAACTCAACCCAATCCATTTTTACAGATCAAAACGGATCGGATTGACTCGTTTTGTCACTCTTACTACAAATTAACATGTGACATGTCTTTAACATAATTGGTACAATATTAATAAAAAAAACTTAATTACATTAATTTTTCAAAGTTGAAACTAAAAAAAGTTAAGGAACCTACTTGAACTAATTTTACAAACTTTAAGAAAACGAGTATTACTTTAATATTAAATATGGGAATGAATTTATATTTCAAAGATGGGATAGTCAAACCCACACATGTGGTTGCTATCTTGAGGATCAACTAACTACTATTCTATTCCTCAAATAAGATCTGAGATTCAAACCCAATAAATAAAAAGTGGATGAAAATAATAGACTTCATTAATGGTGATCAATCATATTCCGACAAAGATTAGTTATGAAATTAATATGTACTTTAGGCTCATAATATGATTAACAAAAACGTATTAGGAATAGGTTTGTATCCAGTATGTATACAACATATCTCTAAGGATATCCGTACTCCAGAGCATATAATCAATCATAAAGGATAAATGATTAATCTGATCACTCAATATGTAAGACACCATCAACTTCAACCTTCACAAAAAAAAAAATTGATTCAGTTCTTAGATGAATAAAAATCCTCAGAACTCTGTTCTGATGTTATGTTTCTTGAAACCACTCGGTTACTAAAATGTAATATTAAAGATCAATTTGATACTAAATCAGAAGTCACTTTGTTATTAAACTATGATGCCCAGGAGTTAATTGCAATTTTTAACACATGTTCGGAGTAAATCGATTTTTTCTTTTCTTTCAATAACTAAATTAACAGTGTCTTGAACATTCCAGGACAAAGTTAATCAGTTCCAAAAAACCAACACTTTTCTTCAAGTAGCTAAAAGGATTATCATATTAACTAAGGAGATTTAAATCCCTCAAAAATATAACTAAGGAGATTTAAAATTCCACTCTTGTAAAACTGGTGGTAAAAGGCCCACAAAAAGGGTAGTTTCGCTGTTACAAAACTTGTTTTTCAATGAACTGAATCACCATATAAACCTTTGAATTCCACGCTCATGATCCCAATGGAAAGGTCGAAACAGAAACATGGCCATTGTAAAGATATTAACACCAATATACAGTATGCCTGTGAGAATCCAACTTTGATCATCACTATTTTCACAGTGAAGCACCAGGAAATAGAATGGTATGGTGTAGTATCTGAACTCTATCAGTGGAGCTGGTACAAGAACAGCTGCAGTGGCCAAAAAATATGCCAAAACCCATATTTTACTTCTAGATTTTCCTGTTTGATAAAGGATAGTAGTAGTTATAATGATGCCATAAGCAGTTGAATAAAACAAGACTTCATAGTATGTCTGTGTACACTAACCCAACATGTTGATGATGGAAAACCATGAACATATATAAACTGGGACCAGAAGGTATTTAATTGACCAGTGAGCCATTATAACTTTCCTCCAAAGATAAAAAGGGTAATGCCGATTATCAGCAAGAAGGTATGGATGAGCTACACTGCAAAAGTTGAGACACAAGTGAGCCAGACAGTTGAAATGTCATACAATACAGAATGCAGTAGATTTTAGATAAAGGTTCTGTTTGGATAAATTTCTAATCACCCCTCATAAAAGAAAATAAATTAAACTTTTAAGGTAAGTTAAAATTAATTTGTACATAATATATAAAAGTTTTTTCATTAAACTAATTTTAACTATTTCACAGGCTAATTTTAACAATGAGAGAAGCTTAAATCATTTTGACTTATTTCTTTTCCAGTAAGTGTTTATTGAAAAATTTACCTAAATAGGGTCATAGAAAAAGATGAGTTAAATTCATGCAGTAGAGATTTAGAAAGAGTTGGGCTTGATGAGAAAGTGTTGGCATACATGCAACCCAAGTGGAAAAGTTATCACATTGAACTGGTGGACAAACTTTAGTAAGAGACAATAAATAAAGGGTGCTGAGAATGAGCACATTAAGGACTGGATAAGGAATTGATGAACAGAAGGTTTTCAGTACAAATCATGGTGGGGGTGCATTGGTAACAATAAATGCAACATTTTCCTATAAAACTTTCCACTTCTATCTAATTAGCATTCTCTATAAGTAAAAAGAAGTTGGAAAGAGAACTTAAAATTTTACAGTATTGAAGGAAAACTGAAACAGCAGTCTACAAATTCACCACCACCAAAACATGCATTTAATTGTGTTGACAATCAAAAAACAGATTCTGCTTGATAGTTTACTAAGTCATCTGAGTCTGACATAACCTGAAAAAGTGTACTGAGAGCATGCCAACTACAAGGGCCAGGAACATCTGAAAGAAAAGAAGGGGCCTACTCTTCCGAAACATACGAAACAAGTCCACAGCCTGGGTGATAGTGATCTGCATAGGAGCCTGAGCCAGTACAGAAACCAAACTAAAATAAAGCATCTGAGAGAAATGTGGGGTAACTGCGTGTGCTTCTTTTGCACCTGCAGTGTCAGTAGGATATGTGTGAGAAAGAGGGTCTTTGGGGCCCCTAAGGGACCCAAAAAGATCATCACCAGGGAAAACAAGAAAATGAATGTTACCCAGAACAATGCTTCCATTCCAGTACACAAATACAATAAAGGCCACCACCACCATGAGAAAGGGGCTAAATGAAATTAGAATCTCCCATTTCATGTACCACAATGTTAAAAGGATGGTCCATAATTCATCAGCAAAACCTGCAAAATAATATCAATATCAATCTATTCTATATGTTGCAAAAAACGGTAGTCAGAGGATGGGATTAACTTTATTCTATCTACAGTTATTTAGTTATTTTATTTTCTTAGGCTCATAGAATAGAACTCATGGTTTTCTTAAACATATGTGAAAGCAAACCTGAGTAAGAGGAAGGAGAAGAATCAGATGATGATGAGCGTTCAATAGTATTCCCAGATTTAACAATTTTTCGCTTCCTCAGATTGAAACCCTCTGAATTAGTACCAGTAGCATATTCTAAACCATGCTTGACAGACACATCTGACTTGATAGATTTTGTATTTTGCTTTCCATGAGTCACAGAAATATTTATGATTGCAGTGCATGCAACAAGAAGCACCCATATAACATTTGTTTGGCGAATAACAACTGCCACTGCTCCGATCTGTATCAATAAACTCGAATGCATTACCACCACTCTATAAAATAGAATGACAAATATAATCCAGGTATGCTGCTAAAAGTATTGTATATATAGGAATTATCCGTAAACCTATTCATCAAAAGTTGTGTCGTACAGCCAAAATTGAAAACCAAGAGACGAAGTATGTGTTTGATTCTATTTTTTATAGTTTATAAAACAATTGTCAAAAACTAATCTTTAGCGAATAGGAGTGAGGGAAGAGTTGGGACAGTGTAAGGAAGAACATAAAAAATAGAAATCTGCAAGTAGAAAACCAAAACAATTTAGACATCTTCTGATTTTCTATATCAGAAACTAAAAAATTGATACTATTTTTTAAAACAGTTTTCAAAAACTACTCCTTATCAATAGTTTCTTTTATTTTAAAAACGGAAAATAGTTATAAAAATAGGATTTAAATAGGCTCTGAGAAATTTATGATCCAGAAGCAAATACATAAGAGATAAGGGATAACAAAGATCCATTTGAATCAGGAACAGATACAAAAATCATGATATGAATTAACTTTTTAATATTGCTTTTATTTTCTGAAATTAGACCACAATGAAGAACTGATAAAGTAATATTTGAACTTAGTCCTGCAATAAGCATACGTACATATATATATATATACATATATACATATATATATACATATATACATATATATATATATATATATATATATATATATATATATATATATATATATATATATATATATATATATATATATATACATATATGCACGTATGTGTGGTGTATGCATATATTCCTAGGTAAAAAAGTACACAGGATCAAAATGAGAAACAAAATCGATTCTTTCCAGTAAATATGTGCAATAGCAACAAAAAACAGGCATCAGTATCTGTAATGTGTACACATACGTTCAACTGTTTTAGATGAGACACAAGTTAATAAAATAAAGGAACTTAGATAAAAATAATATAAACATAAACAAAAAATCATATCAATTTAAATGTGGTTACACCATTAAAATCAAAATATGCCTTACCAATGCACTAAACCAGTAATTTTTCTTCAAACTTGCTAGATACATAGCCAGCACTGTCGTAACAGCTGCAACATCTGTGTAATAGAGAAAAGTGAAAAACCAGTGAAGGGGGTACAAGGATAGGACCACTGCTTGAAGCATCGCCTTTCTCTTGGTAAGTGTTGGCTTCAAATGCATAATTATGTTGTATAAAATTACACTGCATACAATTGCTAAGACACCATTAACCGATCGAAGGATTGCCACAGAGCACATGTCAGAAAATGAGGAAACAGCTTGTACAAAGTACAGGCCTGGAAACAAAGAAGCAACATGGGCAAGTGAAAGATAGTACCTGCAAAAGTTATTCAATTGCAAAGATCAAACTTGACATTTGACACTGCATTATATTTTCAATAATTTATCTATGCAGAACTGTTTATGTTTGCTCAATCTAGAGATTTGCATTTTGAAAGACACTTCAAACATTATCTTATGTTTGTACCAGATAGATAGTTAGAAAGAGTATAGTATACATATAAAGTTTTTAATTATTCAAAGTGGCCGAGGTTCAATACTTTAAGCTTTTTGGTTTCACCCATTCAATTAACAGCAAATCGATTGCGTAGCTTTAAGTTAGCTTCCTTGAGTATGATTCTCATTTGATAATCATACTACAATTAGATTAAGCAATGCAAGCAACCAGTTATAAATTGCTATATTTGGACTTTTTATTCACTTGAATACTTGGATGATGCATCAACCGTGCTTAATCATAATCATTAAGAATACCGAGAACAATCTTTTTCTATATATTTTTCAATTGTCACTGCCTACCACTCCAGCTAAAGCACAGAAGCAGACCAAAATATTTATAGCTATGCTTAGAGAATGATAAAAACGTCTCCCATTATCTGGAAAATATCCATTTTGATTACATATTCCAACAACAGCTTCTGTTTCAAATGCACACGAAATACATCAGGTGCATTGCAACAATAAAATTATCCAATACAAATATTGCACTGAAAGTTTCACATACCCCACATATTGATATCTAGTTAATCATTTATGAATGATTTCATACTTTCTGTTATTCATCCTACAATATTCTTTTTCTACACAATTCCATTTCACATAAATAATTTTATTTATTTTTGTTAATAAAAGTTTGGTAGAGGCAAGGCTGCCCCATTTGAAGGAGAAGGCATGCCACATGCTCCAACAAGGATAAGCCAAAGGAGCTTGTTGGCGGTGAGAGCTGAGCCTAAGCTTTTCAGGAAAAATGCTTCAACCAATTGTACTTTTCAAGCTGAACTAACTTCCTTTGGCATAACAAATAAGTAGTTGGTATAAGCTAGAGGGATCATTTTTTTCTTGAAGATGGGGCCAGAGGCAAAGATACCAAGGATAAAAGAGAACATACAGGCCAGGAGGAGTGGTAATATTACGGTCCCAACTTCCAAAATTTCCCTTGCAGTACTGCTTTGCCTGTGGTATATGAAATATCTCATCCTGCAAATCATGGATCTTAATCATATTGAATGAAGGTAAATTCCTTCAGGATCAATCTAAGTATCAACAACTGTCTGTTCTCCAGTTTAATAAACTTTTTCTTACCATATATGGCTCATGAACTATGCGATTAACCATTATGGAGGCAGGAATAACACATAAGCTCATTATTGCTGCAAGAGCTATTTTTCCCATTTCCTCCTATATCTTCAATAATAACAAGACCACAATGGCAACAATAATTCAAGATGTCAAACAGCGTATATCATTGTCATGTGCAGCAGCTATGACTCAGCATGCTCCAGCTGAACCCTCACCCTTAAGTTTCCCTGAACAACCACACTGAAGAAGCTGTATAAATTGTATAATTGATGTAGATATCTTTCTCACAAATATGAAATAGCATTACCAAAACGGGGAATACTACAAAGACATTTATACATCCAAGTATCACATGAAAAGCACAATAGGGTGCTTTTTATCTTGACAAAGTTAAAAATATGCATATTCCAGAGGTGAAAGAAATATCTGCGGTTCCCTGGTAACAAATAGGCATTCAAAATCAGCCCAATCCCGAAAATGTCAATTTCCAGTTAGTATGAAACTATTCCATTCAATAGAGAATTGGAAACCATGAAAAGCACACATGAACGGTGGATATTAAATCAACTGATTAGAGAATTGGGAACCATGAAAAGCACACATGAACCAACAGCTTTGTACAACACCATAACCAGCAGAAATTTCACAATCACCAGTCTGTAAGTCTTGGACTTGGTCCATTACTTGGCTAATCACAACAGTGCAGTAAATCAAAAACATATACGTAAAAAATCGGAAGTCCAATAACCTTATGCAGAACCTATATATCATCTAAGATAGCCCTCAAATCCTTCCATGCCCTCTAAACACAAGTTTTATTTTAATTCTCAAGAAATTTTCAAACTACAACCTTTATAGCATCTCGTCGTGTCATTGATAAGCATGTTTAACTTTTCCTCTCAAATCATGTCAAACAGTTCATAAATTGATGTCATTCCCCCAGAATAACAATAGTTCATAAAAAGAACAAACCCAGCACACAAATATGGTCAGTTCTCACTGCATATTTAAGTTACCAAATCCCCCATCTCCCAAATCAATTAACCTAACAAATGGTTTACACCCTCCATTAAAGACTCTATCATAATGCATTCTGCAAAATAACTAAAACAAATGCAATTTTTATAATTCAATGGAGTGCCCATTTTCCCTCTACAACACACCCGCACCCTAATAAACTCATTTGTAAATACAATACTGGTTTCTACACAAAGTTAAAATTCACAAAAGAGTTGCCGCAAAATATAAATGGGAGTGATAAAAATGAAAAAAAAGAAGAAAAAAGAGCAAATCAAGCTCCAACAAGGCATACCAAATATGTGTACATTTGCAGAGAGAAGCGGATGATGCGGAGGAGCACGCTGAGACCTGGCTGAGACCTGCCACGAAGGAAAGTGGTGACAGAGAAAGAGAAAAAACCCCTTTGAGCCAAATTTTGAAGGGGTGAATTTTTTTGAGAAAAAGGATTAGCTCAAATAAAAAGGTTTCTGAAAGAGAATTGCTGCACCAAATACTATGCTGTTTTTTCAGTGTTCAAACTTCTGGGTTTTGGGGTATCTTCACTCTCCATTTGGGGAACAACTTTGTCTTTCATCTTTAGTTTAAGGATGAAATATTTTTTGGTAATTCAATTTTTACATGCAATTATTTTGTTTTTTAAAATTTTGAACTAAATTTACTAAATTTTTTCAAACATATTTTTTAATTAATATTAAAATAAATATATGTAAAATAATTAATATTAAAATAAAAATATGTAAAACAGTATAAATAAATTAAAATAATATAATAAAATATGTTTAAAATATTAAATAAATTTAATCAAATTTTATTAAAAAAATTGAATTTACATATTTATAAATTAGAAAACTAGATTAATTCAAAATTTTGGAAAAAAAATAATTCTAATTTTTATTACAAAGACAAAAACATGTTTTACCTTAGATTAAGTTAATGACTTCTATCAAAAACACCATTTTTTATCTCCTTTTCGAGTTGATATTAATACTAATTACATTTAAACTCATCTTTTAAAATTAAAACTATAGTAATTATTTTCAGTAAAAACAACCTAATACTTATTCTCTTTATTTTATTTACAATTAGACTTGTCTCAAAATGTTGTACAATGATACGTTAATAAATTTAATCACATTTTTTATATTTATTTATTTTATCTTAAAACTATATTTTCATAAAAATGAATTTTTATATTTTATAAGAAAATTTATATTTGGCTTAAGTGTATTTTTTTTCATTGTTTACGTACAAGAATAAATACTTATGTTTTATATATGTTAAATTTTTAATTTTTATTTTCAAAATTTTATTTACTTAATGAATAGCTAATAAAACGAAAATAAGGGATGTCGGTATTTTTTATTAAAAATATAAAATGGGAAATATATTTTAATAAAATTAGAGAGTGAAAGTGTTATTTAATAAAGTTGAAGTAAATGTAAGTGCTTTTTTTTTCTAAAAGTAATTTTGAAAAAATATAAATTTAAGAATACTTTATGTGATCAACTAAATTAATCAATTTTCTTAATTATGTCTACAAATTTAATTTAGACTTAAAAACTTATCAAGTCTAGAAATTAACTTTGTGTTTGTAAATAATTCTAAAAATTGAAAAATATGATATTTAAATTAATTGTAATTAAATTCCTTTTAATTTTTATTTTTTTTGAATAAAATAATTAAAGTATCTTATATTTTAATTTTTTTAATTTAGATAAAGTAGTTGAATTTTTTTACGATAAATTTTTTAATTTCAAAAAAATTTATTTTAATATTAAATTTACAAAAAATAATAATCAAATTTAAGTATTTAAATAATATTTAAAAATTTAATTTTTTCAACATGCATAACGTTTGTAAAGAGAGTGTGGCTACTTGTTAACTTTCAAAGTTTATAAGTAAGTAATTATAATTATTTATTTTTTATTTAATTTTAAATTTTATTATTTTAGTTAGGTTTAATTAAGTTCTAAATTTATAAATTTAAAAATTTTTAATTGAGTTTTTATTAAATTTTTATTGATTAAGTATTTAAAAATTTAAAATGTTTAGTGATTGATGTGACTATTAATTGTATGATGAGGTTATTATCTTATATTATATTTAACTTTATAATTTTATAAGTTTATAAATTTATGATTTTTTAATTTTATGACGTTATAATTTTTAAATTTTAAATTTTATTATTGTATAACTTTAGGATAATTGTTATTTTTTTTTCATAACATGTTTTTAATGATGACTTAATTGTTATAGATTTTTTTTGTAATAATTATGTTTATTAATATTTAATTAGATTCTGATTGATATTTTTTTATTTTAATAGTAATAAAAAATAAAATAATAGATTATTTTTCACTTATCTTAGCATGATATTAATCATCTCATTCTTCTATTAGATAAGTTATTTCTTAAGATCTAACAAATTACAAGTAAGTATTTTCATTTTAATTATTTGAAACTTAATCTAGAAAAATGTTATATGAAATATTTAATAAGTAAAAAAAAATTAGAAAAACTTATTTAAAATTGAGTCTATATCAAATACAACCAATTTTCTAAGAAAAACTATTTAAAGAAAAACAACTAAAAAAATTCATTTTTGAGAATTTTATTTCTTTTATATTAAGTAACAATCATTAAGTATATAAATCTTAAATATATTATTTTGGTTAACCCAAAATTATTAATCAAAATTCATTATTTTTTTGTCATATATTAATATAATCATATATAATATAAATGTTTTAAACATGACTTTCAAATTAAAGCTTGTGTTTTATTTATATGTTATCATTTAAAAACTCTGTATACTCTAAGAGGACAATCAAAGAAAATATTTAAATTTATGTCTTATCATTTAAAAATTTGTATTCTTTGATAGGAACATCAAACATAGAAAATATGACAACAAATTACAAAATATTTTGCATGCTCAAACAATATTTTCCTTGTGTTATAATCTAATAATGAGAAGAGACTACCACGTCCTTTAATTTGAAAAGTTAAAATTTTAGTCAAAAAGTAGTTTTTTTTTTCACCAATTGTATAATTTGAAACATTATTTCTTAAACCGGTGCACTTGTTTTTTAAATTCTTTGCAAAGCAAAGGTAAGTTATGTGAGAATGGCATGACTTTGTCCTAAAGAGGTCATGCAAAAATGAAACAATTTTAATTAAGTTGTGTTGAATAGATTACAGAGACTTTAATATATTTGACAGAAGTCGTCAAAGACAAAGACGCCTTCACTTAAATTAATTACGAAAATATAATCAAAGTCGTGCTTTAATGATACGACTTCATTGAAAAAAAAGTATCACCATAACGACTTTATTAACAAGGAAAGTATTGTTATAATGGAACGACTTCAGTGTATTAGGCTATAAGAAAAGTCTTGTCATAATGACATAGACTTCAATGTGTTGGGACTATAAGGAAAGTCTTGCCACAATTACACGACTTCATTGTTAGTATCCAAGGAAACAAATACAAGATGTAAGTATTATTGTGAAAAAGAACAAATTATTTGGTTGTAATAATATTAAATTGAATAAAGAAGTTAAAATTTTTCAGGTCTTACACAAAATGTCTTTGCAACTTATGTTAGTACGACTTTTTTATTGTGAAATTATATCATCTTGACACGACTTATTTTTTTTGAATTTTTTTAATTTTTATACCCTAATAGCAAAACTAAAGTACACCATTGCAGGAAAAAAAATCCAAAAAGTAACCCCTATCTAGATCTGTCTATATAATAAAAACTGACCTTTTTTTTTTTTTTTTACAAATGAATCTCAATACTTTAAGCACAACATTTGAAGATGGGTGAGCACTTACACAAAAGTCATGAAAACGAAGGAGACATGCTTAACAAATACGTCAACTCATAAAAAATATAGAATGCCAAATGAAACTAGGAATAATACTTAAAATAGAATATACTTTACTTTAACTTCAAAATACAAATATATTTATTTATATTTTTTACTAATATTTAAAAATATATTCTAATTTCACTTCTATTTCAGAAAAAAAAAATTGTATGAAACAGTACAAATAATTTCTGTGGGAATTTGTATCTTCCCTGCTATTAAAAACTTTAATAAGAGAGGTTGCTTTCTTCGTACACTATATTTTATTTCTTTCGTTTAATGTTTATGTATAAATATACAGATGGCGTATTTATTAGTTTTCTTATTCACTATTAAAAATACATCTTTTATTAATTTTTTTTTTAATTTTTTTTCTTAAAATATACTTACAAATGAATAATACAAGAATTTGCTATATTTTTTTAAAATATTTTGTAAAAGTTATTTTTTGCAGAAAATTTCATAGAAAATATTTTTAAATTTAATAATTTTGTAGAAAATAATTATACATAAAAAAATTACAATAAATTAAAATTTATAAAAAAATAATAAATAAAAAAAATTTCTTGTAAAATTTTATAATAAATTTATAAAAAAAATCTCATACAATATAAAAGATTATAGTAATGAATTGTATAAATTTGTCCTTAATTTTTAAAAATTTATTTTGTGGGATAATGTTTCATATACCTTGATAGCTCACGGTCTGTAATTATTTTTTCTTTATAGAAATTGTAGAGTTTCAATTATTTAGCACACTACAATTGGAATCACCACTTAATATTTCAAAAATAAACTATTGAACCACAAAAACTGGATAATTGGTAGGAACCGCATGATAGGAATAATATATATATATATATATATATATATATAATAATAATAATAATAATAATAATACAATATATTCAAATCATATTTAAGTATAAGTTAAAAATTGTGTATCTGGAATTAATGAAGGATATATGGAAGCACGTAATATGGAATGCTACTGTTACTATATCTTTTAAGACTGACTAATGGGTATCAGCTTATAACCTCTCAGCAGATTAAGGACCTCTCAAATAAGTATCTGATTATTCAAGCCCATCATAGACCGTTTACTAAACAATCCAACCCATCACGGATCGTTTATCAAAAACCCAAAACTATATATATTACCCATACAATAATTAATTATGTGCAATATAATTAACATTAACAAATAACTTAATTTATTGATTAATGCTAATCCATAATAATAACAACATAGAGAATAATAATTTTATATAATAAAATTGTATAAAATATAACATTCTCCCACTTTGATAACATTAATAAATAAATTAATTATATCAATTGCAACATAAGTACAAATACCAATTAAGAAATATAAACATGAATTACTAAGATAATATCCGATAGAGATATTTACCATATGCCTAGATTTCTTAAATAATGGATAATATATAGAATAAAAACAAACATAATAAATATGTGATCCCAAAATGGTTCATAAATTCTCTATGTAGAAAGAGAAAGAGATGTAATGAAACTGACGACGTCATTGACAAATTTACATCTCATGAAAACCATAATAATATAAAGTGTAAATCTCAGACTCTCACCAACCCAATACATCAAAAGACTTAACCACACCCATATGAGTTACATGATTTTGAAAAACTCCAATAGATAAGCCTTTAGTTAGTGGGTCTGCTAACATATTTTGTGTAGCAATATGCTCAATCCAAGTTTGATAATCAAAAACTTTCTCTCTAACAAACTAAAATTTTATATCAAAATGCTTTGAGCGAGTAGAACTTATGTTGTTTTGAGATAAATGGACGACAACAACAATGTTGTCACAATATATCACAAGTGGCCTATAAATACTTTCAACAATTTGAAAGCCAGAAATCAAATTTTTAAGCCACACAACATGACCAGTAGCTTCACAACAAGCAACATACTCTGCCTCCATAGTGGAAGTAGTTGTAAGAGTTTGTTTAACACTCTTTCAAGAAATGGCTCCTCCTGCCATCATAAAAATAAAGCTAGAAGTAGACTTTCAATCATTAGGGCAACCAGCAAAATCAGAATCAGAATAACCAATGACCCGAAGTTGATCAGACTTCTTAAAGGTCAACATATGATCCTTAGTTCCCTGCAAATATCTAAAGACTTTTTTAACAACTTTCCAATGATCAAAACCTGGATCACTCAAGTATCTCCCTAAAGCATTAACAATAAAAGCAATATCGGGATGAGTACAAACTTGAGCATACATTAAACTACCAACAGCGAAAGCATATGGGATTTTTTTTCATTTCAACTCTGTCATTATCATTTTGAGGACACTAAGATTTAGAGAGTTTGTCACCGTTTTGAACAAGTGTTGCACATGAGGAGCAAGAATGCATGTTAAACCTCTTAAGGACTTTATCAATGTATCCTCTTTGAGACAATCCAAGAATGCCACGTGACCTGTCACGAGAGATCTGAATGCCCAGAACAACAAAAGCATCACCAAGGTCCTTCATAACAAAGTGGCTATTTAGTCTAAATTTTGTCTCAGTCAAAAGTTCAACATTGCTACTAGCAAGAAGAATATCATCAACATATAAGACAATAATGATGAATGACTCCCATTTTTCTTCAAGTAAATGCATTAATTTGAGGCATTTTCCTTGAAGCCAAAAGAAGTGACCACCTGATCAAATTTCAAATACCATTGCCTAGAAGCTTGTCTTAGTCCATAAATAGACTTCTTCAACCTGCAAACCAAATGCTCCTTACCTTTT
>Ga0209589_1003595_pt1 | contig 27034 bp, 28 predicted proteins | sample CowpeawhiteBW_FD_187525 | JGI IMG/M metagenome (GOLD analysis project Ga0209589, IMG submission 187525) | Root nodule microbial communities of legume samples collected from California USA - Cow pea white BW (SPAdes) (version 2) | ecosystem: Host-associated > Plants > Roots > Nodule | place: USA...
TAACCCACAATGTATTTATTTACAAAAGTAAGGTAAAATTGAGGATTAAGTAGGTTAAAAGCTTTGGAAGAGATGATTTTGCTAATGAAATATAGCTTGGATAATGGTAAAAATTAACATTATCAAATTCCACCCTTTGATTTCATACCATATGGCGACAACCATGTGAATTGTGTTCTACATCTTTTAGTGATTACCTCAAGATGACTTGCTGCCATACCTATCGGCCACAACCGATAGAGCACGTGCGGGAAACCATTGCTACGGATCATACATCGTAACACTAGGTGGAGTTCCCAAATACGAACATAGTTCACAACGTTCCAAGACTACTAAACTCGTCAGCTAACTACTAAGGATGGCAATCTATTTGGACCCATCCGTACTGGACACAACCAGCACACTCACACTGGCAACACTCGCCAACCTGAGCTCAACTCAAGGATTCCTCGTGTTCATCCGCCATCCCAAGCTAAACTCAAGGGATACGTTCTGAGCTCAACTCAAGGAACACCAACAAACTCAACTTTGAAGCATCACCAAAAGCCTTGTAGATCACGCACACCAATATTGCTGCAGTAAAATTGTGTGGCGGGAACACGTACCGCCAGGCGTGTAGCGCCTCAGAACTACCAACACTTGCAGACACCGCCTGGCGGGACAACCCACACCGCCAGGCGCACTCGCTCCAGGAGCCTTCTGAATCTGGAGCAACCGCCTGGCGGAGCTCACAGCAGACCCCACTATTTTGTGGCTATCGCTTGGCGAAAACACTCACGCCGCCAGGCGCATGCGACCCACGTGCTCTCTGTTTTTCACATCTGTCGCCTGACAGATCCACTCTATCGCTAGGCGCTGTATCAGTACAACCAAGCTTTCTGATTTAGGTTCTCCAACTCTAAGGGTACACTTTCAATAGATCCTATCACCCGCTGTAAACTTTACCAATTCAACCCATCAACTCCCAAGGGATTTAATCTCACTACCAAATCTTTTCTTTCCTTACCTTTTACATTCTTGACCCAAGATTTCTAATAAGGAAACTAGGCGGTGCATATGATTTCTGGGCAACCCAGAATTGGTTCCACCTTGCGAGAACTGCAAAAAATTCCCTAGTTTGTTTCCTCGCTGCCCATTTCCTCCAGTTCTCATGCACATTTCCCTACATTCAGGCTTTCGTATAACCCATACTCAAACCTTACATGTTTCTACTAGAATTTCACCCCCAATTGAAATTCGCAGCAATCACACCCCAAAGCTTTTCAACCCTAACCATATTTGCATTCTTCCATCAATTTTAACCTCTAATTAAGCGAAAATCATAAAAAGTTTAATATTAAGTCATCACAACTCAACTAAAACCAACTCTCCCTCTGATCATAATCATCCCAGAATGCATAGAGTGCCAAAATTGAATCAAACGGCTCGTGTCGCCTCGCGGGTTGATTCCCCACCGCCAGGCCCTTCATCAAACCATAGGAAACTAGGTGATCAGCTATGGATCGACTGGGAGTCAGGAGTTTACCACTAGGCGATTCCTCTTCAGGAACCCATTATTAGGCTAAAATTGCATGTGCCGCCTGGCGGCTATGAATAGCCTGCCAAGCGGTTTCTGGAAATTTTCCAGAAACACGAAAATGTACAAACAATAGAGGTTCATGGACAAAATCAGATACATATCGCATACAAGTCATGATTAACATAAAATTAGTGTGAGTAACTCCCCTAACCTGGATCCTTTTGCTTAAAAACTTGAATGGCTCTAGATTCCCTCTTGCTTCCAATAGCCTCCCTTAGTCCTCCTCAAATTTGCCTCAATGATTCACTCAACACACTCTCTTCACTCTGATTTTTCTTTCCCTACGTATAGTATAATAAGAGGCCAAGCAAAACCCTTTTCTCATCTCCAAATGGCCTTTTAATTAGATCTTAACGGGGATTAATTATCAAAAACGAAAATTGGGTTTAATGCTAATGATAATTGTCATTCAAGGCCATTACGGAGCTGTGTTTCAACCCCTTTGGCTGCCTTCACGTGGCTGCTAGGGTTTCTACCCCCTCTCCTCTTTGCCAAAATCAAGTTTAGCAAAAAGAAAGCTTAATTTGGGTTCACCAAGGTTTGAACCCATAACCATGCCGAATGCCAAATCAATGTACAACTAATTAACGAATTCATGTTTCGTGATGACTACTGTAATTCTATAATTATCTCCTCATTCAACATGCTCAATCATATTATTAAAAACAATAATAATTAAATAATACACAATTGTATACATAAGACTCAAACCCAAGTCCTCTCACACAATTAAAGTACTCTCAACCATTTGAGCTAGTACTTTTCCATGTAACATCAGTCAATACTAAATGCCATAAAGGCTCCCACTATCTGCATTTATTAATTAATTAAATTTCACGGGTCTTACAAGATCAATTGTCGGAGCCAAAGGAGACAGAATAGTTGGCACTTGAAGTGAGTCACTTGGTATTTATTGGGGATAATGTCTTCGACTATAAACCTGAGTAGACGGTGGAAGACAAGAATCTAATAGTAAATTATGCACAACAGGAGGATCACATATAACAGGAATATTAACTAGAGACACACTAGTAGAAGAATGACCTTGAATGTAAAGAAAACTCATTGAAGGTTACATCTATAAACACAAAATAATAGTTAAGAGAAGGAGGAAAAACACTTGTATTGTTTTTGTGATCAATCTTAAAAAACGTATTTGTGTGATCTAGGAGATAGCTTATTAAAACCAAGATCGAAATTATGAATAAAACATGTAGACTAAAAAACTTTCATAGGCAAGGATGAAAATGTTCATGAGGAAATAAAATAGAATGAGGAGTTTTGTTATCTAAAACTGAAAATGACATACGCTTAATAAGATAACATGTAGTAAGAATAACATCACCCCAAAATGTTGAGGAACCCCACCATGAATTAAAAAGGTACGAGTTGTTTCAATAAGATATCTATTTTTGTGGTCAGCTATCCCATTTTGTTGAGGTGTATAAGCACATAAGGTTTGATAGAGAATGCCATTAAAAGACATAAATTGTTTAAAAGAATTAGAAATATATTCATAGTCATTATCACTTCGCAAAGTTTGAACAAAAACACAAAACTGAGTTTAAATTTCATTATACAACTAATATTGAAAACCTAAATTAGACTTAATACGACTAGGTTCACAAATTTCAGAGTGAACTAATGTAAGAGGAGATGAAGCACATTGTAAGACACTAATAGGAAAGGAACTACGGCTATGTTTCCTAATTGACACGATTCACACCAAACTAGACAACTTGGATAAGTTGGGAACAAGCTATTGCAATTTGGCTAGACATGGATGACCTAACTAAGCATGAAGGGGAGATGAAGACTCTATATCTGTGTCAACATGTGTAGAAGGGTGAAGATGATAAAGACCATAAGACTCACATCTGGTTCCAATTACTTGTCTTGCACTTCAGTTCGGTAAATAAACAGTAGATTTGCTAAAACAAATAATACAACTAAGAGAACAAGTTAAAGACCATTGTATAGTTATAAGGGGACTCGGGAATATAAAGAACATTATCCAATGGATAAAAAAGGAAAAATGCTTACAGTCCTAACACCTCGAGCTAAAATCCTAGACCCATTAGCCACTGTAATAGAAGGAAAATTATTCGAAGAGGATAAAAAATGAAAACAAAGATTTGTTACCAATAATGTGATTTGTGGCTCCTCAGTTGAGAATCCAAAGACCAATAGACGAAGATTGATTCAGACCAACAAAAGATGTACCTATGCATGCAACAAAAGTCATGAAACTAGAGGGTTTACAATCCTCAAACCATTTAAGAAATTCATTGATGATAACAGATTTGTCGGTAGGATCAGATGAAGGGGATCCACAATAGATGATTGTGAGGGAGGATCAATCTAAGCAATAATAACCAATCAAAGAGGACTATCATGTAATGCATAACACCTATTAATTTTGTGGCCTACCCTACCACAATGGTCACACTTGTGACGCCCTGGCAGCGATTGTGATCCCCATGTTGAGATGCCAATGCAAATGAGTCATTGGTAGAAGCATGTGTATCATTGAGAGGTTTACATGGAATATGCAAAAGGGTGGAGTAGAAGTAAAATAAAATATAACAGGAGAGCCCAAAATCTGATCATATACATTTCAAAACTTATCAACAAGTCCATGTAAAGTCAAAACCATGAAGAACTTTGACTGTTGCTCTAATTCTTGGACAGAAGTAGACACAAGAGGTAATAACTCATTAAATTCATGAAGAAGAGCATGCATCTTACGCAACATAATCAACCATAGGGTCCTGATCTCGAAAAGCAAAAATAAAGGTCGTGACAAACAACATAAGACATTGAGTATCATTGGTGTATAATAATTTACACTCTTCCAAGACTTCAGAGCATGTTTTGTAGGCACGAAAATTTTGTTTTAAAGAAGATTGGATGGTATTTTTGAGAACCATGCATACATGATCATCCATTCTCTTACAACGGGGAAATCACCGAGAGAAATATTAGTCACTTTTTAAGTAAGATGATCAAGATACCATTGACTCTCGAGCAAAAGTTTAATATCTGATGCCCAAGCCACATAATTCGTGTCTTCTAACTTATCAATGGACAAGTGCACATTGACTTAGTTAGTATAGGCTGATTGGACAAACACACGATGATAAAAGAGATATCAGATTTGAAAGTGGTAGCAGAAGATTTCATGGAGGAAGAGAGAGAGAGAAAAACCCTAAAACACCAAAGAGCTCCAATCGGATTAGCATGGCCAAATCCAGAAAGGGGGTGAAGAGGCGATGCTGGCGCAAATGATCATTACTAAAAAGTAGTGGTGACGCGTGGCCGCGAAACAGGAGGAGGGGCGGCTTTAAACGACGCGTGAAATGCCGACGATTCTTGCCAAGTGGAGATCGCTTGGTCGAGACATTTAAACTGTATGGTCGCTAGTCAAAAGTCCCCGACAATGGTTGCAGTGGTGGCAGTATCAGTTGAAGTGGCAAAGGCGATGAAAAAAAAAATCCAAAAAACCTAAAGTTCTAGATACCATACTAAATATAGAGAAAAATATAGTTAGCCTCTATTGTGTCTAAAATACACATAGGGTGAGTTAAGAAGTGGATTGTAAGCCTAACTCAACCACAAAAAATCGGCTTGTAAGGTGAGGTTTGCATCCATACACACGCGCGCGCACACACACGTACACACACACACACACACACACACACATATATATATATATATATATATATATATATATATATATATTATAAATTGCCTTTATCTCTAGTCGATGTGAGATTTCTTACACACCCATCATGTCGAGTTATATACATCTCGAGCGTGGGACTAGACATTAATGAGTTATATACATCTTGCCCAAGAAAACTCGTGAAGATAGGCTCTAACAATGGCTTTGAAACCATCACATTCAGATACTCCAAGTAATATATTTAGCTTCCTTCTTAACTTTTCAACGCTAGGATAACCATAAAAAAGGGTCTCTCCGTCCTATATAATTACATAAGCATGGATTCCAGTAGTTGAATAATCTAGTATTAGCCGCATTCAATATATCCCAATACTAGGATAGCATACATTTTCATCTTGGCATAGAATTGTCATTATCTATGAATGAATCAATACACTTATTAAAGTAACATGTACCTGTCAACATCTAATTTCGTCTAGGTGAACAAATTTATTTTCAAAAAAAAATGTGAAACATTATTTTCTTTAAAGATTTTCAAACTTTAATTTTAGAAAAAAAAGAGGAAAAAAACGATATTCTCTACTCTCTTTCTCATTACCACCCACACACCTCTTTTATTATCTCTCTTGAAAAAAATATTAGAAAAGGAGAAAAGAAAAAAAAAGAAAAAAGAGAGAAAGTAGTTATAATATACAAAATGAGAGGGTGAGATTGATACAAGAGGATTTAAAAGTGTAGAGGGTATGTCACTATCGTTATAATTTTTTATTTATTCATTCCCTTTTTCTTATATTATCTTTTAATATTGAACACGTTTTTGTTTTACACTTAACTTCGGTATTTTGCTTAAGAGATATTATTTTCTACTATTTATAAATATTTTATTCTAAAAATCATAAAAAATAGCTTTCTTCATTTCTTTTACTGTTTGTCTGGCCACTCGCGTCGGGTGACACCATGTTTTCAAATTTCTTTTTCTAAAAAATAGAAAAAAAATATATATAAAGAACTAAAAATAAAAAATAATTTATTTTTTTTGTTTAATTTTTGTGTCTATCTGGCTGCTCGCGTCGCATGACACCTATTTCAAAATAATTCAAATTTTCAAAAACAAACATAAACAAGTTTTCAAAATTATAAAAAAAATCAAATCAACAAGTTTCTCAAATAGTTCTTAATAAAGAACTACGTAACCCTGATTCTCCATTCTAAATGGAGATACGTAGGAGTGATGATTAATCCTCGTCGGAGCAAAAAACAAATTTTTATTTGTTTCTTTTGTAAATTCATTTATTATTATTTTTGGGGAAAATAAATATTTTGAAAAACCACATCTTTTGGACGTTTAATTAAAGGTATCGTCTTAGGACGGGCACTGTGGGGTGCTAATACCTTCCCCACGTGTAACCGACTCCCGGACCCAAAATCTGTTTTTTTTTCAGACCTTGTCTTATCTTTTTGGTTTTTCCGTAGTTTTCCAGAATAAACTATGGTGGCAATTCCAAAACTCTCTTTTTAATATTTTATTTTTGGTTCATCGTTCGTTGCAATTTCGTAGCAATGAGGCCCTATACCCGGGTCTAAGTTGCTTAGAATTAGAGGAGATTGTGTAGCAATGGGGCCCTATAGCAGTGTCACTGTGGATGTACTTCCCAAGTGGACCAAATTGAGAATGAGGAAATGACACCTGGCATAATACTAACACGTGTCATTGTTACTACCACATCACTATGTCACTGCCACGTGACACGGTAAGAGCTTGACACATTACAATTATTTTTTTAAAAAAAAATTCAAAAATAAAATATAAATATAAATATAAAAATACAAAAAAAATCAAAAAATTCATAAACTGACACGTGGAACCCCATTTAACGTTGTTACTATACCATTAACGGAAATGACTAAATTAAGATCAAATTTTTCAAAATAGGGACCAAATTGAGAAGAAAAAAATATGAAACACTACAAATTTGATCAGTGAAACTCTAATAATCGTTCTCAAAAAATCACATTCAGATAATCCAAGTAATTTATTCAGCTTCCTTCTCAACTTTTAGGGCCATGATAACCATCAAAAAGGGTTTTTTCATCCTTAACAATTATATAAGCATGGATTGTAGTAGTTGAATCTTCTAGTGTTAGCTACATTCTATATTTCCATTAGTAATAGAGCATAGATTTTCAGATTAACATTGTTATTGAAACCACATTCACAAAGATAACATCATGCACAAATTTATTGAGGCCATTTAGAAGAAATTTTCTAATGGTCAAAGTCGTCATCATCTTTACCTTTATAAAAAGCAAATGTGGAACTTTTTTCTAGTCGTCAAAGCCGTCATTAAAACAACATTTTCTTCCCCATTTTATGTGTTCTCCAAAACACTAAGCTGAACTACATCCTCAACTGCAGCATCAACGAGACTTTCAGTATTTTCAACAAAAAGGTTTACACACATGCTGACATCATGATGTGTACCATCAATTATTCTGAGGACACAACAATAATTTATGCTTAATGTTATCTTTGACATTGAAAAGTTGATAAGGAAGTTGAATAAATTACTTGGAGCATCTGAATGTGATGGTATCATAGCCATTGTTAGAGTTTCATTGATCAACTTTTTAGTGTTTTGGTAAACAAATACAATGAGTAAGTAAATATTGCTTTTAAAAAATGTTGTTCCTCAATTGTTTTGTATAAAGGCAAAGATGGTGATTACTTTGATCTTTATCAAGTTTCTTCAAAGTTGAGAAAATGACTCCCCAATTTTCAGTTTCATGAAGATTCTAGTAAATTTCTTGTTTTCAGATAAATGAAATAAGAAACTTACACTAATTTGGCATTCAAGATCATTTTCCACAATGAGGTTGCGAATAATCAATGGTATATATTCACCTAGAATGGTACTAATTCCAAACGAAATGGCATGCGTTCAAACATATAAGACATGTTATGTGTCAACTTCGTTTACAACTAAAACATTCGGTTTTGCTAAGAGAGACTTTATCTACTTTCTCAACTGCTGGATTCATCCTAAGAAAATAGTTATACCCTCTAAATGAGTGACGACAATAATTAAAGTAACATGTGTCATACCATATGGCGATTGAATTTAATCGATGAAAGTTCAGGGAGACTCAAACAAGACATTGTTCTTCACGTCTAATAAAAGCACTTGATCCGATACAAGCTATGATTTTTGAAATGCAAGCTCTTCAACATAATAGTATATGGAAGTTAGTTCCTCTTTTATTCGAGATAAAGATGATCATTAGGTATATATGCTATTAAGTTGAACCTAGTGGTGAGGTTGATCACCTCAAAACTTGGTGGCAAAAGGATACACTTTATGACCTCAATTAGAATAATACTTTCTCTCCAATGTAAAAATGATTGTGGTCAGTCCTTTTCTTACCATGGCAGCTATTCATATTAGTCTCAAGAAATCTCAAACAAAGGTAGACTCTCAATAGACAACCTTTGACGTTCTACAATGAGTTAATTTTCGTTGTATATATCGAAGTTTTAAGGATAAAAACATGCAACTTAAGATACATATTGTTAATTTTGACTCATTTACCAATGTTCAAAAGGTGAAAGTGACTCTTTAAAACACCTTTCTCAATAACTATTTTAAGAATGGATCCAACAATTAGGAAGGTGCATAAAATCTCTCTTAGAAATGGCAAAGGCTCAAGTTGTAAAGAAAGTGCCCGCTTAAGTTTACCTTCTAGATTTGAATGTATGACATTTGATTGAATATTAGTACATTCACAAGCAAAGATAAACCATAAATCTTTTGCAGTCTCAGTATGGTAAAGGATCTTGCATTCCATATTAATGTAAGTTTTTTTCTTCATTTCTCGGAACATAGGAAATTTACTAGAATCTTCATGAAGTTGAAAATTAACTAGCCATCTGCTTATGGACATCTTGCCTCTATGTGCGGATTGAAATTTAAAAGGAACTTGATAAGGGTTCAAGTCATCACCATCTTTGTCTTTATACAAGGCAAATAAGGAACAACTTTTTTTTAAAACAACATTTACTTCCTCATTGTATGTGTTTACAGAAACATAACAAAGGTGAACTACATCTCCTCTACAACAACAAAGGGAAGACTTTTAGTATTTTCCAGAAAAGATGTTGACAGAAAATCTGACATCCTAATCAATAACAATGTAGAATGTAGCTCTAACTACTGGGAAATGTAGAATGCGATTAACACTAATGCATTCAATGACTAAAATCAATGCATATGTAATTGGTAAGAGTGGAGAGACTTTGTTTTATGGTTATCCTAGCGCTAAAAAGTTAAGAATGGAACAAAATAGATTACTTGGAGTATGGTCATTTATCTTAGAATAATTGATGACACACATAACGATGTTAGCATATCTGTCAATATTTTTGCTTGAAATACTAAAACTCCTCCCCTTGATGTTATTGTGGATGTAGTTCAACTATGTTGTGTTTCGAAAAACGCATACAATGGAGAAGTAAAGGTTGTTTTCAGGAAAACTTTTTCTTCATTTGCCTTGTATAAAAAAGGCAAAGGTAGTGATGACTTGGACTCTTATCAAGTTTCTTTTAAATTTCAACACTGACATAAAGACAAGATGACAAAGTCTCTCCATTCTTACCAATTACATAAGCATGAATTTTAGTCGTTGAATGCATTAGTGTTAATTGCATTCTACATTTCCCAGGTGTAGGAGCTACATTCTACATTGTTATTGATTAAAAGTCTCCCCATTCTTACCAATTACATAAGCATGGATTTTAGTCGTTGAATGCATTAGTGTTAATCGCATTCTACATTTCCAAGTAGTAGGAGCTACATTCTACACTGTTATTGATTAGGATGTCAGATTTTCTGTACACATCTTTTCTGGAAAATACAAAAAGTCTTCCCCTTGATATTATTATGGATGTAGTTCAACTTTGTTATGTTTCGGTAAACATATACAATGAGGAAGTAAATGTTGTTTTAAAAGAAAGTTATTCCTTATTTACCGTGTATAAAGACAAAGATGGAGATGACTTGAACCCTTATCAAGTTTCTTTTAAATTTCAACATTGACATAAAGACAGGATGCTAATAAATAAGCGTGAGAAAATAGCTGTTCACTTTCTAATTTCATGAAATTCTTAAAAATTTCCTATATTCAAAGAAATCAAGGAAGAAACTTATATTAATTTGGCATGCAAGATCCTCTACCACATAATGAGACTGCCTAAGAGCAATGGTTTATCTTTGTTTGTGATGGTACTGATACCCAACCAAATGTCATACCTTTAAACCTAAAAGATAACTTAAGTAGTCACTTCCCTTATAACTTGAACTTTCATCTTTACCAAGAGAGAATTTATGTATTTCCCAGACTATTGGATTCATCTCTAGAATAACCTTTGAGAAAGATGTTCAAAAGAGTCATTTTCACCTTCTAAGCATTGATAAATGGGTTACGATTACGAATATACATCTTAAGTTATATGTTGGAATGTAACATGGTGTTTTTACCCTTTTACAAAACTTCGATATATACAAAACGAAGATCAACTCATTATAGAATGCCAAAAGTTGTTTCATAAAAGGTTATCTTTAACTCGGAAGGAGTGCCTTGTTTTAGCTTCCTTGAAACAAGGCATTTGACGTTCTACAATGAGATGATTTTCGTTGTATATATCGAAGTTTTAAGGATAAAAACATGCAACTTAAGATACATATTGTTAATTTTGCATCATTTACCAATGTTCAAAAGGTGAAAGTGACTCTTTAAAACACCTTTCTCAATAGCTATTTTAAGAATGGATCCAACAATTAGGAAGGTGCATAAAATCTCTCTTAGAAAAGGCAAAGGTTCAAGTTGTAAAGAAAGTGTCCGCTTAAGTTTACCTTCTAGATTTGAATGTATGACATTTGGTTGGATATTAGTACATTCACAAGCAAAGATAAACCATCAATCTTTCGCAGTCTCAGTACGGTAAAGGATCTTGCATTCCATATTAATGTAAGTTTCTTTCTTCATTTCTCAGAACATATTAAATTTACTAGAATCTTCATGTAGCTGAAAAATTAACTAGCCATCTTGTTATGGACATCTTGCCTCTGTGTGCGGATTGAAATTTAAAAGAAACTTGATAAGGGTTCAAGTCATCACCATCTTTGTCTTAAAAAAGTTGTTCTTTATTTGCCTTGTATAAAGACAAAGATGGTCTTGACTTGAACCCTTATCATGTTTCTTGTAAATTTCTACACTGACATAAAGATAAGATGCTCATAAATAAGCTTGAGAAAATAGTTGTTCAATTTCTAACTTCATGAAAATTCTGAAAAATTTCCTATATTCAAAGAAATCAAGGAAGAAACTTACTTTAATTTGGCATGCAAGATCCTCTACCACAATGAGACTGCCTAAGAGTAATGGTTTATGTAACAAATAAAATCATAAAGATGTCACATTTATGAATAAACTTCATTTCCCAAAAACGCGAGAAATTTAAACTTTTATAATTGCAATATTTAAATTCAAATCCAAGAATTACAAAACTGAATAGTCTAGAACGGTCTCATAGAATTTTACATTTTATTTCAAAATACAAATATCATAAAGACATAAAAAGTCTCCCATGCTATTCCCCGCTCCGTATCTAAGCATCACCGGCACCACCTGCATCAACATCCTCTGCTCCCGTGTACCGCGTACATGATCATCGCCAAACACAAGCAGATAGGGTGAGCTTATGAAATCATCATACATCATAGTATAAACATATAACCAACCATATATATATATATATATATATATATATATATTATACAAAGAATTAAAATACAATCTCTTTCTCTATTCTCTATCATCTGGCCACAACCAGACCGTTTGTGTTCTACCTCTTCTAGTGATTTCCCCAAGGTAATTTGCTGCCAAACTTATCGGCCACAACCGACAGAGCACGTGTGGGAACCAATGCTACGGATCATACACCGTAACGCCATGTGGAGTTCCCAAATACGAACATAGTCCATAATGTCCCAAGACTACCAAACTCGTCAGCGATTTACTGAGGAGGACAATCTATCTGGGCCCATCCGTACTAGCCACAACCAGCACACTCATACCAGCAACACTCGCCAACCCGAGCTCAACTCAAGGGTTCCTCGTGTTCATCCGCCATCCCGAGCTCAACTCGAGGGATGCCATTCCGAGCTCAACTCAAGGAATGTACGTACTTAAACCCTATCCCGAGCTCAACTCAAGGGATACGTTCCGAGCTCAACTCAAGGAACCCAGTAATCTTACCTTTGAAGCATCACCAAAAGCCTTGTAGATCACACCTATAAAGTCCAACCACTAGGACTTACAGCAGCCAAATCGCCTAGCGGGGGACACGTACCGTTAGGCACTACAACTTCCAGACCGCCTATCGGAGGACACGTACCGCCAGACGCCAAGCACCTCAAAGTCATCAACAGTTGACGACACCACCTAGCGGAACAGTGCACACCGCCAGGCTCATCCACGCTCAGATCTCACAAAATACAACATAATCGCCTAGCGTAACCCCATCCACCGCCAGGCGGACTCGTAACAGACTTTGCTGACACTGTGGCTCTCGCCTGGCGGTCTACCAGTCCCCGCCAAGCGCCATATCAGTACTACCGCTGTACTGATTTCCTTACAACTCTACACAGATTGAACTGTAACCTAATCCTCACGAATTAAGCTATTTTCTCCAGTTTATGGTATTGCCTTCCTAGTGGCTAACTTGCTATCCAATTCCCTACTTTTCATTAATTTTCAACCACAGAAGGTAAAACTTGGTTTCTCTCATACTCAACCTTATTTAGCACTACCACATCACAATGCATTCCACATTGCCAATTCCTTTACTTAGTTCTAGTCATTGTAGCCTCTCTTGACTCATTCCCATTTCTATTGCTAACCTGAAGTTACATTCATTCACAACAATTGTTCAAGTCTCTAATCCCCTTGTACCCAACTCATGCAAGTCCACATTTCCTATTATGACATAATAATAGCAAGACCTATAATTACTAATACTCTTATCTCCTAAGATACTCCTAACCTCTTTAATTCTTGCTCAAGGACCTCCTCATCAATCTTCCCCAATTCTCGCAACTCCAATCTTCTAATCCCAATTAAACTGGAACTGAACTCAAGCCAGCGCACGTCACCACAACCACGCAGCAGTACTGCCACTGCGCTGGCGCCTGGCGGCAAAGCCCCGTGCCGCCGGGCGGTGCTTACTCTTCTGGTAATTTACCAGAATCGCCATACCCACGACTCCATCCATTCCTCATTCTCGAAAATGTACACTATCCACCTCGATCAATTACCAATGTCCGCTGTTCAATTTACACACACATCCATTAGCAACATTTTCAAAGCCTTTTTACACACCCGCAAGCCTCACGACATTAAAACTCCATTTATTCAACCCTAAATCACTTTATCACTGTTCCATCGAATTCCACTATCAATCACACTCAAAATCACAACATTTTCACACCAGATCATCTCCTAAGACCCACCCCTTGCTTTCCCTCTAAACAACTCACGCCAAAACACATAGGAAAGCCAAAATCGAGTCTCAGACTCGCGTCGCCTGGCGGTCACAACCAATCCCGCCAGGCGCTTCATGCAGAAAAACCCAGAATAGTTATAGGCTTTGAGTCGCCTGGCGGTACAGGGATTCACTGCTAGGCGCTGCACCCAGGAACACAGAAACACATGCAAAAATGGATGAGCCGCTTGGCGGCTATGTATAGTCCGCCAGGCAGTTTCTGGAAAATTTCCAGAATTCAACAGAATCACAGAACAGATACAGATCATGCATGATTTACATAAGATTTTCACACAATTCATACCAAACAACAAAATTAACGTAGGAAACTCCCCTAACCTGGGTCCTTTTGCTTTAAAACTTTGACACTTGAGAATTTCCAATGAGCAACTATGGCCCTCCTCTTTGGCTCCCTCTCAATTCAACCCCCAAAACCTCACTCAAGCCTCACCACACTCAAAATTCGTGCTTAGTTTTCTGGTATAACTTCAGCTTAGTTTTCTGGTATAACTTCAGCTTTGCCAAACCTTAACTATTAACCAAATTTTGCTTTTTAAAGGATGCCTAAAGCTAGGTTATTAATCCCAAAACGAAAAAATGCCACTTAATGGTGGTTAATTGCCATTCATTGTCCCATTATGGGCTGTTTTACAACCATCCCTATTCTGCCATTCAACTAGGATTTCCCTCAACTTTTCATATTCAAGCCAAAGCCAAAAAAATACCAAAAATAAAGTTTAATGTGAGTTCTCCAAGACTTTAACCCATAACCATGGAATTGCCACATGAATATCAAACCATCATGCCTATTCATGTTTCATGCTAACAATCATCATCCAATTATCATATTATTTCACAGCATGATTATCATATATTTAAAATCATAACGAATAATAACACATAATTGGCATACATAGGACTCGAACCCAAGTCCTCTCACACAATCAAAGTACTCTCAACCACTTGAGCTTGTACTTTTCCACGTCATCCCAATCATAATTTAATGTCATAAATGATTTTCCCACCCGCATTTATTAATTAATTATTTATTTAATTAACTAAATTCCACGGGTCTTACAGTTTATCTTTATTTGTGATGGTACTGATACCCAACCAAATGTCATACCTTTAAACCTAAAAGATGAACATAAGTAGTCACTTCCTTTATAACTTAAACTTTCATCTGTACCAAGAGAGAATTTATGTATTTCCCAGACTATTGGATTCATCTCTGGATTAACTTTTGAGAAAGATGTTCAAAAGAGTCACTTTCAGCTTCTAAGCATGGATAAATGGGTTACGATTACGAATATACATCTTAAGTTATATGTTGGAATGTAACATGGTATTTTTACCCTTACTACAAAACTTCGATATATACAAAACGAAGATAAACTCATTATAGAACGCCAAAAGTTGTTTCATAAAAGGTTATCTTTAACTCGGAAGGAGTGCCTTGTTTTAGCTTCCTTGAAACAAGGCATTTGACATTCTACAATGAGTTGATTTTCGTTGTATATATCGAAGTTTTAAGGATAAAAACATGCAACTTAAGATAGATATTGTTAATTTTGACTCATTTACCAATGTTTAGAAGGTGAAAGTAACTCTTGAAAACACCTTCCTCAATAGCTATTTTAAGAATGGATCCAACAATTAGGAAGGTGCATAAAATCTCTCTTAGAAATGGTAAAGGTTCAAGTTGTAAAGAAAGTGTCCGCTTAAGTTTACCTTCTAGATTTGAATGTGTGACATTTGGTTGGATATTAATATATTCACAAGCAAAGATAAACCATCAATCTTTCGCAGTCTCGGTATGGTAAAGGATCTTGCATTCCATATTAATGTAAGTTTCTTTCTTCATTTCTCGGAACATAGGGACTTTTCTAGAATCTTCATGAAGCTGAAAATTAACTAGCCATCTTCTTATGGACATCTTGCCTCTGTGTGCGGATTGAAATTTAAAAGAAACTTGATAAGGGTTCAAGTCATCACCATCTTTGTCTTTATAGAAGGCAAATAAGGAACAACTTTTTTTTAAAACATTTACTTCCTCATGGTATATGTTTACTGAAACATAACAAAGTTGAACTACATATCCTCTACAGCAACAAGGGGAAAACTTTTAGTATATTCCAAAAAAGATGTTGACAGAAAATCTGACACCCTAATCAATAACAATGTAGAATTTAGCTCCTACGATTGGGAAATGTAGAATGTGATTAACACTAATGCATTCAACGATTAAAATCCATGCTTATGTAATCGGTAATAATGGGGAGACTGTTTTATGGTTATCCTAGCGCTAAAAAGTTAAGAATGGAACAAAATAGATTATTTGGAGTACGGTAATTTATCACATCACGATGTTAGCATATCTGTCAATATTTTTGCTTTAAATACTAAAAGTCTCCCCATTCTTACCAATTACATAAGCATGGATTTTAGTCGTTGAATGCAATAGTGTTAATCGCATTCTACATTTCCCAGTAGTAGGAACTACATTCTACATTATTATTGATTAAAAGTCTCCTCATTCCTACCAATTACATAACCATGGATTTTAGTCGTTGAATGCATTACTATTAATCACATTCTACATTTCCCAGTAGTAGGAGCTACATTCTACACTGTTATTGATTAGGATGTCAGATTTTCTGTCAACATCTTTTCTGGAAAATACAAAAAGTCTTCCCCTTGATGTTATTATGGATGAACTTAAGTAGTCACTTCTTTTATAACATTAACTTTCATCTTTACCAAGAGAGAATTTCTGTATTTCTCAGACTATTGGATGCATCTCTAGAATAACTTTTGAGAAAGATGTTCAAAAGATTCATTTTCACCTTCTAAGCATTGATAAATGGGATACGATTACGAATATACATCTTAAGTTATATGTTGGAATGTAACATGGTGTTTTTACCCTTACTACAAAACTTCGATATATACAAAACGAAGATCAAGTCATTATAGAACGCCAAAAGTTGTTTCATAAAAGGTTATCTTTAACTCGGAAGGAGTGCCTTGTTTTAGCTTCCTTGAAACAAGGCATTTGACGTTCTACAATGAGATGATTTTCGTTGTATATATCGAAGTTTTAAGGATAAAAACATGCAACTTAAGATACATATTGTTAATTTTGCATCATTTACCAATGTTTAGAAGGTGAAAGTGACTCTTTAAAACACCTTTCTCAATAGCTATTTTAAGAATGGATCCAACAATCAGGAAGGGGCATAAAATCTCTCTTAGAAAAGGCAAAAGTTCAAGTTGTAAAGAAAGTGTCCGCTTAAGTTTACCTTCTAGATTTGAATGTATGACATTTGGTTGGATATTAGTACATTTACAAGCAAAGATAAACCATTGTCAACACCCAATTTTGTCCGGATTATAATGTATTTTACCTTTTTTTCTCATAATCTTATTTTACTTTTCATCTTATTTTACTTTTATTTTTTATTATTATTTTTTATTATTATTCTATATTTATTTTATTTTATTTTATTTTATATTTTTATTTTATTTTGTTTTTATTTTTATTTTTATTTTTTCGTTTTAATCTTATTTTATTTATTTTTATTTTATTTACAATTTTCTTTATTTTCCTTTTTTACTTTTTATTATTTAAGAAAAAAAATGAAATGAAAAAGAAAGAGAAGACCAAAAGGTAAACGTAAGGTTTCTGATAGTTCTGATAGCTATGAGTGGGAGCTAGCAGGTTATGAGTGGGAGCTAGCAGGTCATGGTTTAGGGTCATGATAGCTGAAGAAAGAAGGAGCAGGAAGCAACATCTGCTTTCAGCCTTATCCCACGTCTCGAGGTGGGAAAGGAACAGAGGAGAGGCACAACAAATATCATCAGAGATCCCTTCATTCAAAACCTTCACCTTCTTCACTAAAAGAGGGCTTTTTCTCATTCTGCTCTCTGAAGATGAAAAACAACACCTTCATTCATTCTGTTCATGACTTCCCAATCAGTTTCCATCATCGCCAACCATCAGTTTCAGCTGCATTTTCCTTTTTCTCATCCACTTTCATCTTAATCATTGACCTGTACAAAAATACAAAACAAAGACCCAAGAAAAACCCACAACCCACCGGAAAATCCCCTCCATTCACATCCTCACTTTCACCTCAGACTCATTCTCCATTCCAATCCCCAGCATCCTAGTCCAATCCCGTAACATTCCCATTCGTAGAACACCACCTTAACATCACAACACTCATCTTCCACCTGCAAAAGACACATGAAAATACGAAGTCCAGACACTGCAACCTTCATCACCCAATCACGCTCCATTCCACCACTTCACCATTTACACGCATCCCGTCGGAACGAAAAAACGAATTGAAGCAGTCACCGGCGGCTTCGCCGCCGGCGAGTCAGGGTTTCTCGTAGAGGACTCACGTGCGAAGGGGTGCTAGGGTTGAGCTGCGTTGACGCGGGGAAAAAAGGAACTAAACGAGGATCTCCAGTGGTGTTCCTAGTTCCCGGCAGCGGCGCTGCGGTGGCGGTCTGGGTCGCGGTGAGCCGAGCATCGCCGGAGCAGCGACCGTTCGAGTCGTGCCTGAGAGGAGGGGGGGTGAAGGTCGCGTATCCTAGGCTCTCGTCGAGGTCTGTGGTGGCGACGTCTCCGGTGTCAATTCACGCCGCCGGCAAGCTATCCGCGCAGTGGTGCGGCGAGGCAGAGTTGGAGGTGGTCGGTGACCAGTGGCAGCGTGTCGAGAGAGATAGAGAGGGGCGTGAGCCGTGCAAGGGTCGAGAGAGATAGAGAGGGGCGTGGCTCTTGTTTTTTCGAGCAGCTAGGTTTAGGCTATGTTTCACCACCCACATTTCATATTGGGCTGATTAAGTCTCAGCCCACTTCACTTCTTGCACCGCCCCTTTTAATATTCTCACTCCCATGTTTATTGTCATGTTCGTTTCCTTCCCGCACCTCCACCCTTTTTATCTTCGTGCAGCCCCCTTTTTTAATCTCTGCACCTCCTTTAATTTGTGTTTTGCTGTTGTATTTTTTTTTTCTCTGCACCCCTCTTATTTGCTAATATCACACCCCTTTTTGTTTTGGACTTGTTTGTTGTTACTGTGTGCAGCCCATATTCCACTTCACACACCTCTAGTAACTACCTGCTGCACCCCAGGTTACTAACTCCACCACTATTTTATGTTTTATTGGGCATTTTTTATATTTCACTTGTCGCACTCCCATTTTTATTGTACATACCTAATTTACTTCATGCATCTCACATATTACTCATACACCCTTATATTTTTGTTTCTCACTTTTATCCTTTTTTCTTAATTCCACCTTTTTTTATTTTATTTTATTTTATTTTTCTTCTTTTTCTTCCTTTTTTTTCTCTTTCTTTTCTTTCTTTAAAAAAAATAAAAAAGAGACAAAATATTTAAATTATAAAAAATTACAAAAAATAGAAAAAAATCTAAAAAACGAAAAATGTTCTCTTTTGTTTTGTTGTGTCTGTCCGGTCGCCCGCACCGTGTGACACTCATTTTTGAAAATATCAAAAATAGTTTTCTTTCTCTTTTAGTGTCTGTCCGACCGCTCGCGTCGTATGACACATATTTTTAAGTAATTCAAAAAACACCAAAAAATACAATTTTCAAAATATAAATATATCAATATTTTCAAACAAAAAATGCCTTTTTAAGAACTACGTGATCCTTGATTCTCCACCGTGAGATACGTAGGAGCAAGGTCAGTCCTTGTCAGGTTCACCTCTAAAAAAATCAAATCTTTTTTCTCAATTATTTTTCAAATATCTTTTAAAGAACTACGTAACCCTGATTTCTCACTTTAAATGAGAATACGTAGGACCAAGGTCAATCTTTGTCGGGCCCAAAAATTTTTTTAAAAATATATTGTTTCTTTAGCATTTTTGTCTCATTATTTTTGGGGAAAATTAATATTTTGAAAATCACATCAGCTTTGCATTTTTAATTAAAGGTACCGCCCTCGGGCGGGCGCGGTAGGGTGCTAACACCTTCCCTACGCGTAACCGACTCCCGGATCCAAAATCTGGTTTTTCGCAGACTTGTTTTATTTTTATGGTTTTCCATAGTTTTCCAGAATAACTATGGTGGCGACTCCAAATCTCTTTTTAAACCCGTTTTCTTTTTCAATTCGCCCCTCCCATCGCGATTCCGGTTGCGACAGCGTCTGCTACGACATTAGCCTTACTAGGGTGGTATAACAGCTCAAAGTCGTAATCCTTCAGGTATTCCATCTAGTGCCTCTGCCTCATATTCAACTCCTTCTGATCAAACAAGTATTTTAAACTTTTTTTATCGCTGAATACTTGGAACTGTGCCCTATACAAATAATGCTTCCATGTTTAACTCCAAGTCGTGCGTCGGGTAATTCTTCTCATGTATCTTCAACTGGCGAGATGCATAAGCAACAGGTCGTTTCTCTTACATCAGCACACATCCCAAGCCTTGATATGAGGCATCACAGTACACCTCAAATATATTGGTTGTGTCAGGAATAGCTAGTATAGGTGCAGTGGTCAATCTCCTCTTCATGTCCTCAAAACAGAATTCACACTCGTCTGTCCAAGAGAAAGGTTGGTCCTTTCTAGTGAGTTGAGTCAATGGACTCACCATCTTGGAGAACCCTTCCACAAATCGCTTGTAATAACTCGCCAGACCCAAGAAGCTTCTCACCTCAGTAATTGTTTGCGGTCTCTCCCACTTCACCACTGTTTCAATCTTCGCTGGGTCCACTACTATTCCCTGGGCTGAGATTACATGGCCCAAGAATTGTACCTCATTCAGCAAAAACTCACACTTCGACAGCTTCCCATACAGTTTATGCTCTCTGAGAATTCCCTGCACCACTCTCAGATGCTCTGCGTGTTCATCCCGACTCTCAGAATATATCAGTATGTCATCAATAAATAAGACAACAAACTGATCCAGGTGCGGTCGGAATATCCTGTTCATGTAGTCCATGAAAATAGCAGGAGCATTTGTCACCCCGAACGGCATCACTGCATACTCATAATGCCCGTAGCGTGACCTGAAAGTCGTCTTCTACACATCCTCCAGTTTGACTAAGATCTGATGATATCCAGACCTCAAGTCAATCTTAGAGAACACTGCAGCTCCCCTCAGCTAATCCAGCAAATCGTCTATCCTCGGAAGTGGATACTTATTCTTTATAGTCAGCTTATTCAATTGACGGTAATCAACACACAACCTCGAACTGCCGTCCTTTTTCTTTACCAAGAGTATCGGTGCTCCCCAAGGTGATGCGCTCAGCTGGATGAACTTCTTCTCAACCAAGTCTTCTATTTGCTTCTTCAACTCAGCCAACTCCGCTGGTGCCATCCTATAAGGTGCCATGGATATTGGGGCAGCTTCAGGGATAAGATCAATGGTGAAATCTATATCCCTGCTCGGTGGCAATTCTGGTATTTCATCTGGAAACACATCCGTATACTCCTCCACTACTGGAATCATACTGATTTTCTCTACGGTGCTATTCTTCTCTGTATGAGCCACTATCATAAAACAGGTGGCTCCAGCTTCCACTTCATTTATCGCTCTCTGAGTTGAGATTAACTCCAACCCTTCATGTTCTGGGAACACCAAATTATGCCGTTCATAATCAATTCAATCCCTCCAAAGGCAACCACACCAAGTTCACCTTGAATCTGCGACCTGCCACTTCCATTGAACACCCAACGCAGACTGAACTGGTAGCTACCTAACCCGAGGAGGGAGTCAAAACAAGCAACTCACACCCCAAATCACGTTTCTCCAAATTCAATCTCCCCACACAAGCATTAGAAATGGAGGAATGTGTTGTTCCAGAATCGAACAACACTAATACTAACTGACCCAATAATAAACATGACTCGAGGATAAGGTTACCTGTTTGAGTAGCCTCTGTGGAGGTCAAGGCAAAGACCCTACCAGCCGCTCTAGCTCGTTCTGCTAGCGATGCTACTGGCTTTTTCACACCCAAATTCTTCTTTTCTAGACAGTTATTGGCAAAGTGTCCCGGTTTATCGCATATGAAACACTTGCGACGGTTGCTTGACCCTCCTACCCCACCTGTCAACTGAGGACAATTTCTCTTCAGATGAGGTTTGCCACACTAGTATCAAGTGGGACCCTGAGATGCCTGTGGTCTATTGTAAGGCTTCTTCATTTGCCTCGTCTCTGCGACATTCTTCTGATGTCTAGTAACAGGACCTGGACCCTTCTCCAGATGCTCAGCACTCTTAGCCTGTTCCACCAAAATTGGGAATCGTCTCTCTCTCTCAAAGGTGTTCCACCTTCTTCAGTTCATGTTTGAGTCGTCGCTCAAACTTCAGGCACCTCCATTCCTCTAAAATGTCCTGTGAATAGTATCTCGCCAGGTGCTCAAATTTGTTCACATACTCATGCACTGTCATCTCTCCCTGTTGCAGTGTGAGAAACTCAACCTCCCTGTCCTGCCTGGCTGTGTCAGGGAATTATTTCTCCAGGAACCGAGTCCTGAAACTAGTCCACTCCACCTGTTCATCCCAGGTCTGCATCTACTATTGCATTCCCGCCCATCAATAATCTACGTCATCAATCAACAGGTACGTGGTAAACAAGAGCTTCTGCTCATCAGCGTAGTTCATTACTTTGAAGATTTTCTCACATTTGCGGAGCCACGCATCTGTTGGCTTGTGGCACAGGAAGTCCACCACAGTCGGCACCCTGACTAGTGCAATCGCCGTTCTAGGCTGCGCTGCTATAGGTGTCTGCATCGCATCCACCATTCGGTGAATAGCCTCCGCGATGTCATCAGCACCATTACTCCTTCTCCTCCTGTTAGCAGCCATAGCTTGGATACGCCACATTCAACTGTTAAGAATCAATTCACTTAGTTAAGCAAAGCCATTCACCCAATTATAACATTCAACTCATTCACACAAACAAACAATTGATAAGCTCACTCCCCAAAAGTCCCAAAATATTTAAAATATTTTCAAAACTTTTGCTCTGATACCAATTGTAACATCCCTAAGGAATATTACTTTTAAGTAAATAAAAATGAATAAATAAAATAAAATAAAACACGGTAATTGATGAGTCATTATTTTCCTTCATTCCACTAGCCCTTGTGTACCCATTTGACAGTTGTTCAGTACTTAATTGTTCATCTTTAGTGTGTTTTCATCTGTTGGGCTTTATTGGGCCACTATTCCGAATTTGGGTTAAATTCGCATTATTTGGCCTAATTTTTGTTTTTAATTATTTTTAGGTATTTGGGTAAAGCAAATTTTGGGGTTTGGACATTAATATTCAGTTGAAGAGAGTCGTCACATCGTTGCCACATCATTTCCACGTCATCAGAGTGAATGGGCCAACATTTGAGGCCTAAAGTGGTATTTTTGTAATTCTGCAGCTCATAATGGCATTTTTGTAAATACTAGTGGCAAAGAGTGAGGTGACCACAAGTTTTAGGTCATTCAACATGCAGCAGCCGCTCTGCTCTCTTCTCCACTCTCTCAAACCTCCATTTTTGTTGTTTTTAAGCTTTGGAAGGTGACCCATGGTGGTAGAAGCTAATTTTTCACGTTTTCCATTCGTTTTTCACGTTTTATTAGTCTTGGACAGCACATTGAACTTGTATTAACGTTTTCTACCGTTTGGGTAACATTTATATTGAAGTATTCGCATTTTTGGTTGCTTTTTTCGCTGTTGCCCATTTCTTTCCTTGCTCATTTTCGATTCCTGCACCAATTTAGGTTTTCTGCCTCAATTTGCCTTGAGTGAGAATGAAGAATTGGTGGTAGATAAGCGGTGAACATTGCTTTTTGTATCGGTAAATATGTTGATGAGGTAGTATGTGATGTGGTACCTATGAAGGCGAGTCACTTACTGTTGGGGAGGCCTTGGCAATATGATAGAAAGGTAACCCATGATGGTCTAGCCAATAAGTATTCTTCTTGTTTAAGGGGCAAAAGGTGTCCCTAACACCTTTATCTCCTAGAGAGGTTTGTGAGGATCAACTTAAGATGCGAGTGAAAAGAGAGCAAGAGCGAAAAAAAGGAAGAGAGAAAATTCCAGAAAAAGACAAAAAAAGGAAAGTAAAAAAGTAAAGAGTGATAAAAGTCTTTTCTTGAGAGAAAAAGAGCTCAACAGAGCATTGATTTCAAAACAACCCTTATATTTGCTTATGCTTAACAATATTTGTTTGTCTTCTGTACAAGCTTCTTTGTCTTTAGGTATGGAACAACTTCTCAAAGAATATGATGATGTCTTTCCTCAAGACATCCCTCATGGTTTACCTCCTCAGAGGGGTATTGAGCATAATATAGATCTCATTCCGGGTGCATCCCTTCCTAACAGGCCACCTATAGGAGTAATCCAGAAGAAACCAAAGAGATACAGAAACAAGTGGAGAAACTTTTGGAAAAAGGATGGATTCGGGAAAGTTTGAGTCCTTGTGCTATGCCAGTAATTCTGGTACCTAAGAAAGATGGATCGTGGAGGATGTGTAGTGACTGTAGAGCCATCAACATATCACTATAAGGTACTGCCATCCTATCCCTAGACTTAATGACTTGCTTGATGAAATGCACGGTGCTAGTTATTTTTCCAAAATAGATTTAAAAAGCGGTTATCATCAAATAAGGATGAGAGTTGGAGATGAATGGAAAATTGCTTTTAAAACTAAATTTGGCTTGTATGAATGGATGGTTATGCCTTTTGGGTAAACCAATGCACCTAGCACCTTTATGCGGTTAATGAACCATGTGTTAAGGAATTTCATTGGTAAATTTGTGGTTGTATATTTTGATGATATTTTAATATATAGCAAAACACTTGATTCATACATGGGCCATGTAAAAGGAGTTCTAGAAGTACTGAGGCGGGAATAACTATATGCCAATAAGGACAAATGCACATGAAGTTGTTTTCCTAGGGTTTGTAATTAGCTCAAAAGGGGTACAAGTTGATGAGGAAAAAGTCAAAGCCATTAGGGACTGGCCCATCCCTAAGAATGCAAGTGAGGTACGAAGTTTTCATGGCTTGGCTAATTTCTATAGGAGGTTTGTCAAGGATTTTAGCACCATAACATCTCCACTAAATGAACTTGTTAAGAAAGATATGGGGTTTAAGTGGGGAAAGGAACAACAAGATGCTTTTGATAGTCTCAAATACAAACTCACACATGCACCTATCTTAGCTTTACTAAATTTTGACAAATCCTTTGAGATAGAGTGTGATGCTTCAAATGTGGGCATAGGCGGTGTTCTCTTGTAGGAAGGGCATCCTATAGCCTATTTCAGTGAACGGTTGACAGGGGCAGTGGGAAACTATTCCACTTATGACAAAGAGTTATATGCCCTTGTTAGAGCTTTGCATACTTGGCAACATTATTTGCTTCCTAAGGAATTTGTAATTCATAGTGATCATGAATCCCTTAAATATCTTAAGAGCCAAGGTAAACTCAAAAAAAGACATGCTAAATGGGTAGAATTTATTGAACAATTTCCTTATGTTGTTAAGCATAGATCAGGTAAGGCAAATGTTGTGGTTGATGCATTATCTAGGAGGCATGCAGTATTATCTATGGTTGAAACTAAAATCCTTGGTTTTGAACTGTTTAAGGAATTGTATATGGATGACCATGATTTTGGTGAGATCTATAAAAATTGTGAAAAAGGAGCTTTTAAAGATTTTTTCAAGCATGATGCATTTCTTTTCAAAGGAACAAAGTTGTGTGTGCCTAAAGGGTCAATGAGGAAATTATTTGTAAAAGAAGCTCATGAAGGGGGTTTAATGGGACATTTTGGGGTTCAAAAGACCTTAGACATATTGCATGATCATTTCTTTTGGCCTCACATGAAACATGATGTGCACTCTTTTTGTAATAAATGTATCACTTGTAAGCATGCTAAATCTAAGTCTATGCATCATGGGATGTTTATGCCCTTACCTGTTCCTAACTCTCCTTGAACCGATATTTCTATGGATTTTATTTTGGGTCTCCCAAGGTCCAAAGGGGGAAAAGATTATGTTTTTGTTGTGGTTGATAGGTTCTCAAAGATGGCCCACTTCATTCCTTGCCACAAGAGCGATGGCCCACTTCATTCCTTCCAATTTATTTTTCAAAGAAGTGGTAAGATTACATGGCCTTCCACGAAGCATTGTCTCAGATAGGGATGTCAAACTTGTTAGCTATTTTTGGAAGGTCTTGTGGGGTAAGTTAGGTACAAAGCTTCTCTTCTCTACAACTTGTCATCTTCAAACAAATGGCCAAACAGAAGTGGTAAATAGAACTCTTTCGCAACTCCTTAGATGTTTTGTAAACAAAAATTTGAAAACTTGGGAGGAATGGTTACCTCATGTGGAGTTTGCTTATAATAGGGTAGTTCATTCTACTACTCAGATGTCGCCTTTTGAGGTAGTATATGATTTTAATCCTTTAACTCCATTAGATTTGTTACCTTTACCTGATATTGATTCTATGACTAACAAAGATGGACTTGCCAAAGCAACCTTTGTCAAGAACTTGCATAAAGAGGTAAAGACCCAAATAGAAAAGAAGATGGAGAAGTTAGCCTCTAAGGCTAACCATAGGAGGAAGCAGATCAAGTTTGAACCTGGCATATGGGTGTGGGTTCACTTTAGGAAGGAGAGATTTCCTTCTAAAAGGAAATCTAAACTTTTACTTAGAGGAGATGGACCATTTCAAGTTCTTAAAAGAATCAATGACAATGCCTATGTTGTTGATCTACTACAAGATTATGGGGTAAGCTCTAGTTTCAATATTAATGACTTGTCTCCATTTGATGTAGGTTCGAAATTGAGGACAAATTCGATTCAAGAAGGAGGGAGTGATAGAGGACTATCCCTAGATTTCATACAAGAAGAACTTGAAGATGAACCTTTACAATTCAAAGGACCTATGACAAAGGCAAGGAGCAAGAGATTGGAAAATCACATTTATTCAAGACTCTTGATACTACAAGCAACTACAAGTGGAAATTCAAAGGATATGAAGATCATGGCTTGGAGCACTCTTGAAGGATACTTATTAGGAAATTAATTTATATTTTTAAACTTTGGGTTTTCTTTTAGAAAATAAGTTATGTTTTTGGGCTTTGGGCTTTCTTTTATAAATTAGTTTATGTTTTGGTTTGGGCCTTCTTGTAGGGTT
>Ga0209589_1003596_pt1 | contig 27030 bp, 9 predicted proteins | sample CowpeawhiteBW_FD_187525 | JGI IMG/M metagenome (GOLD analysis project Ga0209589, IMG submission 187525) | Root nodule microbial communities of legume samples collected from California USA - Cow pea white BW (SPAdes) (version 2) | ecosystem: Host-associated > Plants > Roots > Nodule | place: USA...
AGTCCAGTAGAGTTTTGGGTCAAATTTATTATCAAATTAGTTTCATATTTTTCCCGAAGCAGCAACAAATCATCAGTTAATATCTCTGAATATGCAAATGATGGGATTAAAAGTTTTTTTTTTTTTCAAAAAATTATTGGGATCAAACAAACTAGTTCATGATATCTTTGTCATCATACAAAATTGTGTCTGTCAACAAGATACTAAAAGCAAACAATGCAAAACAAAAATAGATTAGGATATTTTGCAGGGTAAACCTATGCGACAAGCATCTATGAACCAGGTGATGGAACACTTATATGTCCTAAAATCAATTTAAGCTATAAAGAACAGTAGACCTTTAACAATCAATCAGTGTCAGACAAATATGCAATTGGAATTGTCAAAAATACAAAACAACATAAAAGGCAATCATTATTCTTTAAGTTCTAACTAAATTAAGAGAAAATGGGCCAATTCACTTGGTGATCTGCAGCTGAGAGGATCGCTAATTATAAGATTACAATTATATATATTGCCTTTATTTATTTGCTGAGGTCCTACGGTTCCTTACTGTTCAAGCTTCTGAATACAGAGACACAGTCATGCCTCCTCTAGCCATCCATGGGAAATAACAAGACAAAAAAAAAATAAAAACAGAGTCTCTAATGGCTATTACCCTGTTACTACCTCAAGTAATTTAAGTACATGAGTTTAACTTTTCAATGTGGATCTAAAACTCCTTTGATCTATTCCCAATTTTGTAGAACTAATAATAAACACTTGAAACATTTACCTGCAGCAACCCCACAGCTCAGAAGGCAAATTTTCTCAAGAGGTGCATGGGGGCTGACTTTCACTGCACATCCGGAATGGATTACTGTATATTCACTGAAACTTGAAACAGCGCAATAATGATAAACAGGCTTCCCTTTTACTGAGAAGCGTGTCTTCTGATCACTGTGCATTAAACCCCTTCTTTCCAATCCTAAAACTTGACAAATGTTACTTTTTCCAGATGTACACTGTCTGCATGTCATGCATTCTCCAATGAATACTGTTAGCACATGGTCACCCTCTTTGAATTCAGTCACTCCCAGTCCCACACTCTCAACAATCCTGCAAAACTACACTAAATATTCAACATCTATTCAGAAATTTACTCATTTTTCCATGATTTAAGTTATGTTCACGATGCAACTATATCACATTGCCATGCACAGTGTCACACTTTCTAAAATCAGTAATGTTCCCCGATGCTGCTGCACGCTTGTAGTTGATCATTGTCACTCAAGGAACTCGATACATCAGTATTTGATGCACTGCAATTCTCGTACTAGCTAATAGGTAACTCTATAAGAAATTCTTCATAAGAAATTCAGATAAAAAATCCTAAGAATCAGTAGTGATTAATGTTGTCTATAGTTCAAAGATAGAAATTAAGAATAGATTACCCTGATCCTTCATGGCCAAATATGCGAGGAAATATGGCCTGCAAAAAAAGCACCTTGCGTTAAATGTTTAACAGCAGAGTCATAAATCTTCAACGGAAAGTTCAATAATCGTGACAACAAAGATATATTGTTCAGCAAACTAATCCATCACACCACCAACCATCATTAGGCTTAAATAAGTTTCAGGTTCTCAATATATAACAATTTTTTGTTCTGAGAACCCAAAATTTCTTTTCTTCAAATTAAGTACCTAATCGACTAAAAAATTTGGTTCAAGATCCTGAAAAAAATATTTATCTATATTTCCTTCTTACAATTATGTTTACTCTTTCAACCAATTCCTGAAATATTATTAGATTTCTCTTTTGATCTCTCTACTTATTTTTTATCATAATAACCAACATAAGGACTTCATACATATCACTATTCAACAATTCAAATAGTGTGACACTTGTTTTAACTTAGCAAAAACGTGGTAAGTAGAACAAATGAAGGTAATGTCAACGACTTAACCAAAATTATATAATTTACTAGATACCCAATTTGAAAAAGAAAATATATTAAATATTCAGAAAGAAAATCGGCCATATATTAAAAGACTTGAAACTTACTTAAGTCATATATTTTATAAAAGAACAAGAGGCATAATCTTGAGGAACACAATATTCAATTCAAGATTTATCTGCAAAACTTTAATCAATCGTCTTAAACATCAAACATTGACAACCTCTTACGTTATTCAATTACATCTCACAAAGAGTGGTTTCTGGAACCTTGTTGCCCAGGATATGATTCCATTAATTTTCATTAGTTTAATTTTAATACATGGTCATTTGTCATAAATGGACCTTTTACCCTCTCAACCAGTTAGAAATCAACTTAATTACTATTTTTAAAATTACATAAGTCAATAATTTTCAATGACATGCCAATCCATGATTGTGATGGGTTTTTCTTTCTAGATTTGACATTCCAAAAGATCCCTAAAAAGTTCTATGAAACAAATTCTTCTGACAGACAATGATAACAAGCCTTACATGAGATTCCCAAGCAGAGAGATCACTGCGGCAGAGAGAGGTGGAGACAACCTTAATCCTAATCTCCATTGGTTGGGGAGGGCTCACTTCCACTTCCTCCATCACCAGTGGCTCCCCAGCTCCCCATGCCACTGCAGCTGTTCCATGTTCCACATGCCATCATTAACAAAAACCCCATCCTCCCATGTTCATCATAAACAATGGACAGAAAGATATATCAAAGGAAAAGGGTGACTGAGTTTACCTTTGCAGGTGATGACTTGAGGGGTTGAGGGCGCCATGTTAGTGAGTGAAGAAGAATTAGAAAAGTGAAAAAGAAAAGGGTGGAAGAGAACTTGAAATAGCTGTTGTTGTTCTCGTTGGTGGTGGTGATGGTGGTAGGTGACACTGTTGAGACAGAATTAGCTGGTGTTTGGTAGGATTAAGAATGTAGTTGCAGTGTGCCACTAGAGACATTAATTTTAAGGTGTAGTATTTAAATCTATATAACAAAAAAAATTTATAGGTCATATTTACAAACAAAAGAAAATAAATATCCTATCGTATCGAGCAAAACCAACAAAGATTGAAACTTTTGTGTGAGAAAGCGAGAAGAAGAAGAAATTAGTATGGCAATAATGAACAAGAAGAAAAGCAAAACAGAACGAACAAATCAACCATTGAACTGAGAAAATAAATGAGGAAAATTGTAGCCGACAAATCAACTCACAAAATCAGCAAAAATAAATCTTAAATATATTACTTTATTTGTTCCTATAAATTATTGTATTTTACTTTTGTTCTTAATAAATTTGTTACTTTTTTTGTTTTTTTAAAAAAAAAAATCACCATCTAAATCACTTAATTTTCACAAAGTAAAAATTTAATAAAAATACTTTTATTAAAAACCAAAAACAAAGTCCAAAAGTCAACCGGGGAACCAACGACATGAAAAAAACTTATAACCAATAACTCATCGAAAAAACTCTAATAAGTTAGCAGGAGACTCCAAGAAAAAAATGAACTAAAATGACTTGGAGTTAAGTTTAATTAATTAAGAAAATTAAATTAATATTTAATTTAAAACAAGATTATAAAAAAGAGTTACTTAATTTCATATTTACATAATTGCTTAAATATGATATTACAAGAGTCAAATAATCATTTTAAATATAAAATAAAATATTTGAAATAAGTATCTTAAACTTACAATATTAAAACTCATCTATGCTTACCTAAAATATTACTGATCTTTAAACCTAAGTTATTAAAATTAGAATTTCAATTTTAAGTAATTAAATTACTCTTTCGAAATTCTAAAAATTGAATTTATTTTAAAAAAATTATATTTAAATCGATTCTTAAAATTAGTAGTCTCGCAAAACATAAAATATTACAAGATTTTTTTGTACATTCAATGACTAAAATAAATATTTCGTTCTTTCAAAAGATTAAATTGACAACACTTCGTGAACCAAATTAATCATTTATCCTTACAAAAAACAAAATACTCACGGGTTAACAAAGAAAATATAGTGATAAAAAAACTCATAATTCTCAAATTCTTAATGCACTTTATGCCATTATGCTACCAGCATTACACAAGACAATTAAACGTTAATCTCAACAATCATTTCTTCACTAGAACATAAAGAACAACACGATTGCTGCAATAATCAGGGTGCCACAGTGTTTGATCCACACGACCAATAGCGAAATTGTTCATTGCAGCTTCTAAGAAGTACTCAAGAATGGCATCTGAAATAAGAACATTATTTAGCACAGGTCATGCATTGTGGTTCCGAAAAAGAAGAAAAAGGAATAGAATTCTTTACCATTTCTGAGTTCTCCAGCCAAAAATATTGTTGTATTTGATCCAGAGAGTTGCATAAGCGTCTCTAGCAGATCCACCACTGCCCCCTCACTGTACACTACATCAGATCCTAGCACTGATAACAGGAAATCAAGTATTGAATCACCAAGCTATTCCTATAAATAGTTCAAAATTTAACAGCTTCTTATGGAACTCTGATTCAATTCTCATTAGCCAAAAACACCAAAATGACAATTTTAGTAAACATAGCATTAACAAGAGCCTCGTCATGCTAGAATGTAAAAAAATAAAACACTTCTGATATGAATTGATGCAAAAATTTTCATGAGACCATGGTGGCATAAGTTGTAACACTTCATCTAAATTCTAATTTTGCAAAACAGGTTGTATTTGCAATGATCTCACAACGAATATTAGATTAAAAACATAAAAGAAAATGCTAACAAAGTAGACAAAGGTAACTCCAATAGGCATTCGGATCAACAGAAGAAAAAAAAATACAACTAACTACAAATCTATTATAGGAACGCAAATCACTGTGACATTTCATAAGTTTTGTGGTGCCCGTGGTTGAATCTTGTTTGTTTCTCCTTGTTAGCTCTAAGCAGTGGGGAGGGGTTGAGGGAGATAACTTTTACCGAAATCAGGTGTGGGATCAATGAGTTCTGAGTCAGGATCTTCTCCCCATGTGAGTTCCGTAGCTGTTATAGAACCGCGTAGAGAAACATGTTTCATATTGGTCTCAATGTTCTTTCTCAGTAGCCTCAGCCTATCTGGCAGATCAGTAACAACAACTTCACCACCCAAGAGGGCTGCAATACAACTAAGGAAGAAAATAAGAAAGGTGCATCATAGATTGAGTAAGAACAACCAAAAAAATAATTGTTCTCCATTGCTGGACAACCTAGAGCTAGTAGGGTTAAACTTCTTAAAAAACAGTTACAGAAAAGGAAAAGAACACAAATTAAGGAGGTGAAATGAATCAGACTTCTCCCATAAGATGGAATCAACTTATACACCACAACAAATAAGGTAGCTAGGGCTTATGACAAAGTTAAGGTAGAGAAGTATATTTAAACTAGTGAGAGAAATTTGATTCAATTTTATCTTAATTCATCTTATTTCTTCTCCTATACTAGCTCATTGAAAAGTTTATCCAAATTGTCGCTTGGTTGTAAAGAAAAACGATGCCAAAGCCCAAACCTCTACTTTCCTACATCATTTAGTCCATGTGGAAAAAGCCAAAAGCTAATCAAGAAATTACTGAGAAACCAAAGCCATATATCATGAACAGATAAAGAAGAAGATAGAGATTGCAATTGAACTCACCCAACCAATCCACAACCAGATCCCAACTCGACAATCTTCTTTCCCTGAAGGACAAGCATCCCTGAGTCAACAGAATGCTCCAGAAACTTCCCCAATACAACTCCACTGTCCCACATCACCGCTCCAGTCACTCCAGGAGTTCCCTAAAATCAAAACTCGAAAATACCATAACTGTGAGTTGAATTAACAATATTCAATTCACCGCATGATGGAAATTTCAACATTAAATCTTAAAACAATAAACCAACAATTAAAAACGGCACAAGCTAAAGCAAAAGCCGTTTGAGCAGTAATGTGAAGTTAACTTGATCATTTTCTCCAAATTCAAAGCTCCAATAACACACGTAACCAATGGATGGCTACTGCAAGACTCTAACTTTAACCAATAACAATCAGCAGCATGCCATTTTATGAAAAGGGTAATCAAGTTCGGGCTTAAAAACAACCAGGTCATCAAGTTATAACTCAAACCATGATCAAACTGTGGATGATTACCCAATGTGAAGTTAAGTGGTTTTCGTTTTCTAAAAATCAGAGCCTCAATAGTACAAGTCATCAACCAGGGATGTCATAAGCTTCCACCTTTAAGAAATAACAATCAGTACCATAGTATTTTATGAAAAGGGAAATCACATTCGAGTTAAACAAAGCAATTGGGTCATCAAGTTAGAACACAAACCAGGATCAAAATCAAAGCTTTTTTTTTACCAATAATCTTTTTAACTAAAGCAGGGAGCGTAAGAGAGAAAGATACCAAGGAAGAAGGGGATTGAAGAATGGATAGAGAGTGGCCACAAGTGTCGAGGGACAGTTGCAAAGAAGATTGAGAGACAAAAGCGTTGGGTTTAGAAAGCGTGGGTTGCTGAATACCCCAAAGAAGCATGGTCTCCTCCGCAGCAGATTCCTCTCCACCAATCATCAACCGAACTTCACCACCGTACGATCCCAACTTCACCATTGGTGCCACTGCTTCCTCTTCCTCTTCCTTTTCCATGGCGTCCTCGCTCACTCTGCTTCGGTTTCAATTGGGTTCATTTTATTATGGCCTTTTTGTTTTGGACATTGAAACAAACAGGGCCTTGTATTGGGCTATTTCGTTTAACGCCCCGTGGTTCTTCCTACACCTCTATAGGGTGTGTAAAAACACAACCCTCACATATTAAAGAAAATAGATAAACAAAGAAATTTAATTATACAGAATGAAGAATTAATTATAATTAATATGAAAACATTACGTGAAAAACTTACAGGGCAACAAGTTCCTATGATTATCTAAAACATGAAAATATTTCCTACTAAAACTATCAATGATCAAAGTTAGTGATAAAAAAAAGTAGCTTTCATGTTAAAAAAGTTTATAGCATTCATTTCAAAGACTTTTAAGAGAGAAAAAAAAAATCCAAAATTAAATCAACCTATACTAATATCTAGAAGCTGTGACATATAACTTTTCTAATTTTGTATTTCTAACTTTTGAATAAACTAAATTTAATTCATAAAAAAATCTTAAAAAATTCTTATACCAAAGTTTTGGAAAGAAAACCTTTAACTTCTACTATAGTCTGTGTTTGGTTTTAATTTGGTGAGTCAATTTGTAGCTTTCAAAAAGCACCAATTTTCTTGCATTTTAAAGTAAAAAATGGAACCAAACACCCAATTAAGGTTATACGTATCCATCGTACAACAAATTTTAAGGTAAATCATGAAAGACAAGTGGTTTTTCATTCTTTTACTTTACAACACTGAGCTTTTGTAACTACTTCTCATTTTGTAGCTTTTATGGTTTCACTTATTCCTTGCATGCCTATTTTTCAACGGTCAACACACGAGGGAGTAAAATAAAAACCTAATGTTGACTACTTTAAGTCCATTCATTTGTTTGCTTACCTAATTTACTTACTCATTTAGGAGTTCAAACAGACAAAGTTTTAAATTTGACCAAAAAAAAAACAGAGAGAAAACTTTCAAAAACAAAAGTTTTGAAGCTTTTCCCTTTATCATAATTAGTCTTCAAGCCTTGTTGTGTTACACTGGAGATTTGTCTGACAATAAAAATACCTTAATAATACAAAATATAATATTAAAAATAATTATATATCTATGTACAAGAGTTAAATGTGTTTTTTATTTTCATATTATTATAAAAGAATGTATGTAATCCTTAAACTAAATTATAAAATATTCCGTGTTTATATTCTATGAAAATTATGTAAAATATTTCTTCAAAAACAAATGTATGTGAGAATTATATTTTATTTTACTGTGAAAGTCAGTCATATGAAAAACACTCTGTTGTAAAAAAAAATATTTTAGATCGATTTTCATAAAATATAAGGAATAAATACATTATAATTTAATTTATAGATAAAACTCTTCTTTTATACCAGTTTGAAAACAATATATATAACCTTTTTTTCATTTATCCTTTTAGTGTTCAGGCTTTAAATTGACAAAAATATACAAAAATAAAAAAGGCATCTATAACTAGCTAAGAATAACTTGAAAGAATGGAGATTAAAATATAAAATTTAGTCAAATATAAGAAACAAATGAGTAATTTATATTTTCTATATAACTTGTAAGAGGATAAAGAACTTATTTGTAGGCCACATATATAATCAAGAATAAAATTACCAAACCTATAGATTTAATGACATTGTTGTTGTTGTCAAAAAATAAGAGAGATTTTATTTGGTATAACAACATTTGACACAAAAATCATTACTAGTATATCGATCATTTTGTCCGATTGGAAAAATAATGATTGAAAAGTAGTAGGACAACTCACTCTTTGATTTCACATTTCCTAGAGTCAACACATGATTAAATAAACAAACATTATATATATATATATATATATATATATATATATATATATATATATATATATATATATATATATATATATTTCCTCTAATGGATTTTTTTTCTTAAATCAATTGTAAGAAGAAGGCATGAGATTACTTTTACGTTTTTGTTTTTAAATATTAAGAAAAATAAGAGCAGTAATTTTGTTTAAGATATTCTTTAAAATAAAAGTATATATATTAAATATAAAAAGGAATAATATCTAATTTGGTCTCTCAAATATTAAAGTGATAGGTCTTTGAATAACTTTTTTTTATGTAAATGACTATTTGAATTATACATGTATTGTCTAAGTTCTTAAGTGAGAATTTTACCAAAAGTCAAGAACAATTAATTGTGATGGTGACACTTTGTTCACTTCTCTCCATTAAGTATAAACTTAATATGATTATGAAAAAAAAGTATTGACTAATAGATTTATAAATAGACTCAAATTCCTTATTGCATTGTTCAAAGTGATTTTCCATTCTCAACAAAACACTCAAAAAAAGTTACAATATTCCAATGTATTTTTCAAATAAAATAAAGTAAACACACTTTCATATTCCTATCTAGAGAACATATATTTTAGTTTGAATGAAAAGTTCCTTTCCATAAATATATTGAAGTTCATCCCACCCCATTCAGTGTAATTGTGTGTGTGTGTATATATATATATATATATATATATATATATATATATATATATAGTTTATGATTTTATCAGTTGTTTCCAAGTTTGCAACTAAACCGGCATCAGAGTCAAAGCAGTTTGGCCACTACTATGATGCTAGAATCCAACAAGAACAAACTATTCATATTGCATAAATTAAGTTGAAGTTTTCTTCTTTATCTAACTCATTCTACACGGCACATAGTTCCAACCTTACAAAACAGAATTCTGCTGTCACCAATGATTCTCCTCTGAAACAAATTTCAATTTGGATTCTCTAAGCCAGCCAGCTAGTGCAATCTAGAGAAAGGTTTTCAAAAGTTCTAATGATACTGGTATGAAAAAAAGTCTGTAAAATATCTACAGACAAATACATCAAAACTTTGTTGACATTTTAATATTTTTACATGAAAACTTTCCAAATCTGTAACTAGATTAACTAGTGGGTTGTTGATGCTTCCACATTTCATTAAATTCATTCTATACAACAACTCTGTGACAAACTAACTACCCCACTCTTCATTTTCAAACACAGTAAACATTGCCTCAAGTTGCTAAACCTATTTTTGCCACTATCTTATCCATTTTGTTAATCATTCACTATCATGATCAACATTCAATTTGGTTTCCTTTGAACTCTTGAGAAGAGGCATAGCATCATAGTAGTGCCCAAAGTTCTTCTCTGCATAAAATAATGGTTCTGCTAAGCTTTGCAATATTTGTAGGGCATCCTTCATGGAAGGCCTACTTGTAGGCAATGTTGCAGTGCACATGACACCAAGTTTGAAAACAGTGCACATTTCATCTATGTTACTGGCTTCAGTGACATTTTTGTCTAGCAATTCTTCAACATTGTCTCCAATCAGAATGTGACGCCATGCCCACTCTGAAAGAGATGAATGTTGGTCTCCATAACTTGCTTCTTTACCGGTTGTCAGTTCTAATAGCACTACTCCAAAGCTGAACACATCAATCTTTTCACTAACTCTGGTTGATTGCACAAATTCTGCAATTCAAATATGAAAAATTAAATTGAGAATAAACATATATGCCATTCGAGAGTGGAGACTGTTATGTGACTTTTTTCACTGAATGCGTCGAGAAAAGTGTAAACCTCTATTTTGTACTAAGATTATAAGTATCAATCACTATGGTTAGGAGCAAAAAGATTGTATGTCACTCACCTGGAGCAATATAGCCAAATGAGCCAATAACAGCTGACATGGTGCTAAGTTCTCCTGGTTTGATTAACAACTTAGCTAGTCCAAAATCAGCAACTTTTGCATTGAACTGAGAATCCAGAAGGATGTTGCTTGTTTTTATATCTCTATGAACAATAGGTGGTAAACAGTCATGATGCATGTAGCTCAAACCCTGAGCAACCCCAATTGCTATTTTCAACCTCTTTGGCCAATCAAGGACCACTTTATTGACTGAACCTGGCTTAACACTCTGATGCAGCCACTTATCTAGGCTGAGATTTTCCAGATACTCATACACAAGGAGCATAGAATCTTCATTAGAGATACAACACATCAACCTCACAATGTTGGTATGACGAATGTTGCTCAATATTCTAACTTCTGCACGGAAGGAGCTCTCAAGCTTCTTCTCTAACTTTCTGTTATTCCAAATCTTTTTCACAGCAACATAGTCTGAACCAACATCAATGCGGTATACCGTACCATATCCACCGCTACCAATGATGTTTTGTTCTGTCATTGATGAGACAATGGTTGATTCTGTGAAATTCACCCTCTGAAAGGAAATGAGCTTCCAAGAGTTGTCTAATCCTTTCTTTCTCTTTCTTTGAAATCTAATAAACATGACTGATGCCAAAAGGGCCAGTAACAAGGCTACTACCGCCAAGCATATAATCAAACCAATAGACCAAGATGAGCCCTTGCTTGTTCTTTGAAGGCCAGAATTGCACAAGGTAAGGTTCAGTGCTGGGTTGTCAGAACAAAGACCAGAATTGCCCAAAAAGCTACCAGCATACGCAGAATTTTCAAACTCCCTTTGAATCCTCCCAGTTAAATGATTATAAGACAAATTGAGATTGGTGAGTCTGGTAGAGAGGGAAGGAAGTTGGCCAGAGAATCCATTTTCTGATAGATCAAGCTGACTAAGGACTGGTAACTGACCAATTGCATGAGGGATTTGTCCAGAGAGTTGGTTTTGGCTCAAATTTAGAGTGACCAAGGATTTCCATGATATTATATCTGATGGAAGTGCCCCAGTGAGTTGGTTCTGATCAAGCAACAAGGTTGTTAACTTAGGAAGAGCTGTTAGCCCTTCTGGAATACTTCCATTGAAATTGTTCTTACTGGCATCAAACACTACCAAATTAGTCCATGATGATACCCCACTAGGAATTCCACCAGAAAATTGATTGTAACCTATCTCAAACCTCGAAACATTCCAAGATAGCCTTTCAGGAAGCACACCAGTGAACTTGTTATGGCTCACCATGAAATTTGACAAATTGAAAGATGTCCAAAGACCATTAGGAATGTTACCAGAAAACTCATTTTCGTGAATTTTCAGGTCCAGTAAACTACTGCAATTTCCAAGAAATTCTGGCAACTCACCACTCAGCTTATTCTCATAAACAGACAAGTTAAGTAACGTCCCATGATAGCACAGGTTATCCGGTAACTTCCCAGTAAAATTATTAGATGCAATCAAAAAGGTTTTAAGCTTTGAGTAACGGCCAAAATCAGGAGGAAGAGTACCTGATAAGTTGTTGAAAAACACGCGAAAATCACTGAGAGCTGGAAGAGTGCCTAAGCTTTGTGGTATCACACCTGACAAGCTATTCAAAGACAGACTCAACCATGAGAGCTGTTGCAGTTTTCCAAAATCATCTGGTATTTTCCCTGTGAGATCGTTTCTTGCAAGATCAAGGTTGACCAAGTTTAATGCCTCAACCACACTTGGTATCTCCCCTGAGAGGCTGTTTTCAAAAAGATAGAGTGAGGTCAGATTCTTCAGCAAGAATAAACCACTTGGAATTCCTCCAGTTAAGCCATTTTTTGATGCATCCAGCTTCTCCAAAGCCACCATATCTCCAACGTTATCTGGGATTTCCCCTACCAAGTTGGTGCCAAACAAATAAAACACCTTCAATTTGTTGAACTTGGTCAAGTTCCAAGGCAACTTCCATTTAGGAAACAAGAAGTTAGAGGACAAGTCCAAGAACTCAAGATTGGGCAAGCTATCAATCTCAGCAGCAACAGTTCCATTCAATAAGCAAAACTGAAGTTTAAGCTGTCTCAATTGCTTTAAATTTGCAATACTAGCAGGAACATCACCATAGAAATTGGTAGAACCAAGGTTGAGATATTGCAAATTAGCACCCAAACGGTCAATGTCATGAGGAACCTTGCCATCAAAGTTGTTCCCTGAAAGATCTAGGTACTCCAACTTGGAGCAGTTGTAGAGGGGCGTGGGGAAATCACCAGGGATGAAGTTGAAGCTGAAATCAAGGTGTGTGAGGTTGGTGAGGTCACAGATGAAGGGTGGTATAGTTTTGTTGATGTTGGAATGTGAGAGGGTGAGGGAAGTGACTGAGGCAGCGGTGCATGTGATCTCTGGCCATGAACAGTGAGAAGAAGTTGAACTCCAATGGGAGAGGAAAGAAGGGTCTTCAAGATATTGCTTTATGTTAAGCAAAACTGCATGCTCTTGATCATTCAAAGATTGTGAGCTTGTGTGAACAAGGAAGAAGAACAGAACCAGAAAAATGTGACATGAAAAGTGTATACATGATTGAACTGGTATAGTCATCTAGGTGAGTGTGCAAAAGAGAGTGAAAGAGAGAAAAAACAAGTTTTTCCGGTGTTCTGCAGAGAGAGGAGAAGATGATTCTGGTCAGCACTGTTACAAATGAGTTCTGAATGTGTACATAGAAAAGTCGAAAATGGTTAGCTTGCTTTGAGACAATTCACACGTTACTGTGATATATTAGTGCTTATATACAACTCTTTTTATCGTATTATTTTATTTGGGTTAAATATGTTTTTTGTCCCTCAAGTTTTAGCGAAATTTGGAATTAGTTCCTCATCAAAACTTTTGACCAATTTAGTCCTTCATCTTTCAAAATATGTGAATTTAGTCTTTTTAACCAAATTTTGTTAAGTTTATCTGACGTTTCAAGCGCATTTCATGATAGTATTTAAGTTAACATTAAATTTGGTTAAAAAGACTAAATTCACATATTTTGAAAGATGAAGGACTAAATTGGTCAAAAGTTTTGATGAGGGACTAAACCCAACTTTCGCTCAAACTTAAGAGACCAAAAACATATTTAACTTATTTTATTTTGAACTACTGTCAGGAATAACTTGATTAGAGTGATAAAAGATAACCATATCTTTTTATATATACTTATGGATACGATTTTTGGAATAGTAATCTTTATTTTTTTATGAACCTTTCCATAGGAATTTATTAGAAAAACATAATACCAATTAAATCTGAACTCAATTCATATAAAAAATTATTATTATTTTTATTTTAAAATATTAAGATAATTAGTTTATATATTATTCATTTTTTTTCATTTTTACTTAATCTAATATTATTTAAAACTCATTTAGATTTTAATTATTTTTTATTTATTAAAATTTTGAGAAATACGACAATTATCAAAAGAATTTATTTTGTGTGACGAAGAGAACGTCCTGATTTTATAAGCTGGGAAATTAATGTTATGAAAAAAAATATGAGAAGCTTCTACGAAATGCAGTATTTTTTTTATACTATAGTCTTGGATCAACATTTATGAATCTTTAATTATATTTGAAGCCAAGTGTTAACAACATGCTTTGATAGTGACGTTGACAATGACCTTGAGGCGTGAAACACAAACCAATAGTTAAAATAAGAAATTGAATAATGGAATTTTTAGTTTTAATAAATTAAATAAAATTGATTTTTTTTTCGATTTTAGTTATATATATTTTCTATGTATAAAAAATAACAGATTTCATCATGAGTTAAATTGACTTTATTTATTTTATTAATTGTTTAATGCCTTTAATGAAAATATACCCACCTGTGCTGTATGTACATGGATACATAACCACTTGTAGAAATATGAGCCCGACATTTGAATGTTTATTAATAAATTTTGGTTTTGAATTTTTTTTCTAATTTTAGATTATTAACTCTGATTTTAGTCCTTGTAAGAGAACACTTTTTATTTTTATTTTTTGTCTTATTTTAATCACTTTAACTCTGTATTATGCGTTGTTCTAGTTTCACTTTTATTTAACCAAAATTTTTAAATTGTTATAATAGGCTAATATGCAAAACATAAGAGTTAATCAAGTTTTAAATATTTTATAATTTTAAATTTTTTAAATAATTTTTTATTAATTTTTTTAAGTATTTAAAATACTTTTATTTTTATTTAATTTTTGTCTGAATGATGAAACTGTTATTTTTTTTTATATAATTAAATTTTTAATATCACCCAGCTTACTTGTTAACTTATTTTTAGAAAGAAAAGAAACTAATTGACAGTTAAAAGAGATTAAAGAAAAAAATAATTAATAAATTGGGATAAAAATATAAAAATAACAATTACCTTCACACAAAAACCAATGAAAATAAAAAAAAATATTTGAGAATTCAATATCACAATTATTTTAATAAAAATTTAATTAAAAATATATAAATTTTTGAAATATTAATTTTTGATAAAATCTTAAATTAAATATATTTGATATTGATAAGTTTTTTTGATTAATTTTTTCACATTAGATCTTTAGGAAATTTAAAAGCTAACTTCATAATAAATTTAATATTAAATTATTCTTTTGGTGTTGTTTTCGTTAAAGTAGTTTCAAATTTGGCCTTTATTTTTTTTTTTCAATTTAGTTTTGGTTTTGTTAAAAGTGATTCAATTTAGTTTTGTTTTTAGTTTCAATTATTTTTGTAAAAGTTAAGTATTATTGTCTCCTTAAATTGAGATTTAATTAACTTTTTTGTATAAATTTTATGTTGATATTTTTACTAAAATTAATATTTTATTAAATAATTTTAAAAATATTTTTAAATTAATTTTAAAATTTATACGAAATACATGTTTGAGATCATATTAATTAGAGTTTTCATGTGAATAATTAAATTTAACGTAAGTGAAGAAACATAAATCATACAAAAAATATATATAAACAAATTAAAATTAATAAGTTGTAATTCTCAAGATTTAAGTATTAACTCTATCAATCTACTCATATGAGTTGTCCTAAATATTTTATATAAATTTCAAAGTTTGTTTAAAAATAATTCTATAAATATTTAATAAAAATATTAATTTTAGTAAAAATATCATCATAAAATTTATACAAAGAATAAATTGAGTCTTTTAATTTAAAGAAGAATAATATTACTTTATTTTTTCAAAAATAAAAACTAAATTGAAATAAAAAAAAATAGAAACCAAATTGAAATTCTATCCCCTAATAACATTTGTAAAAGAAATTCAAAAAAAAAAATTCAAAAATTTAAAAAAATCACAAGTTGACATGTAAGACTAACTTTATCACTATTTATAAAAACTAATGGTATTTTTAAAACAAAAACATAATCATATTGAGACAAAAGAAATTGAAAAACCATTTGAACACCTCTTAAAAAACAATGACAAAAAATATAATTTAGCCTAAATTTAATATTGTTTTGAAATACCTTTACCCATAAACAAGCTTTAGATAACCTTGTAATCTTATAATTGTAGTGCAATGAATAGTGAAAAATAATAGCATTGGAACATATTAACTTTAAAAATTTTATACCTCGTTCCGTATATTGCTTAACATATTGTCCCTTATCTTTAAAATGTTCTTCAAAACTAAAGTGATTTAAATCATTATCTGAAATTAATGATAATGCAAAAAGGACTAACAACTTAACTTGAAATATTAAAATTACTTAATTATAAAACTATAATAATTTTACATGTCTAAAAACTTAAAAAAGTTAGTATAAAGACGGATCGTTGGTTATATTAAATCTCTAAAGATTTTGCCCTAAGCATAAAAGCTTCTAGAAAGTCCACCCTTAAAAAAATTGGTCAACTCAATGAGTATAATATTCACCTTGCTTACGAAATTAGCTTCAAGTTCCAATACTCAATAAATAAATTTATGTTAGTTCCAAACACTAAACTTTGAATCAAATTCACCAATAATAGATAATATGTCACATCATTATTAAACTATTCATTATCATTGGGTTAAATTAGTCTCACTTTATAAATTTTAATATTTCTGTCTACATTTTTCTTTTGCATTCTTTTGATTTTCAATATATATATATATATATATATATATATATATATATATATATATTACATAGAAAATTAGGAGACAACTGTACTATATAAAATTCTTTAAAATGATATCTGTCCTGAACATTATCATAATTAATATGATATTCTAGGTAGAAAGAACATAGAATTGTGTCAATATTATAATTTCAAATTTGTTTTGGCTTTTGGATTGCGTGACGAAATTTTTTGTTTCTAGAATGTGTCGAAATTTTTTGTTTCGTAAAACAAAGAGAAGAATATAAGAAAATAAAAATATTATGTTGTCGTAAATAAAGAGTTTATGTGACATTAAATTAAAGTGATAGAATCATGTCTAATTTTGTAATATTCACGTTAAGTCTTGTTATTATTAATGTTTTTTTTTCAAATGCATCTTTCATAAAATGTTGTGTGTGAAATTTTCATTTCTTATTTGGCTCTTCCAATAAAATTTAAACTAAACCAGTAATTTACAATTTAATTGTATCAATTATCAGTTTTTGTGTATAAACGTCTTATAAAGTTATTAAACATGGTTAAAAAAACTTATTAAGCATTTTATGATAAAATAAATAAATAAATATATGGTATAATTTTCTTTATGTAATTATTGCAACATCGTTAAAATTTTCATGTTATTTATAAATAAATTGTATAATCTTATAGTTAAATACAATAACATAGTTTTGTTATAATATTTTCATAAGCGTAAATATATTTTTAGTATAATACAATTAAATTATAAAATAAATTTCAAGACACGCTTCATTTATGTTTATTTGTGGCTAATTAATTTTAAATTCATAATATTATATTTAAGTGGTTTAATGTAGCTCAATTCAGTTTTTTTTTTTTTCATCAATTTTACTTATTTCAATTTCGAACACTACATATACATTTTTATTGTGATATCATCAGTCTCAAATATAAACCTTCTCACTATCACGAAATTGTCGTTTGTGATCGAAACAAAATTGTAAATTCATGACATTTGGAGTGATTAAATGAAAGGAAAGAATAAAATAAAGAGAAAGAACAACTTATTTAGAAGGAAAAAAATATTGTACTTAATATAGCACAGGTTCCTTGAAGAAGAAAGTTTAAAATGAAAAGAAAAAAATAATATTTAACTAGCACATCACTAGTACAATTAATGAAACATTTGAAGAAAATATTTACTGTTTATTTGAATTTTTCACTATATATATATATATATATATATATATATATATATATATATAATTGGTTTGGTGGCATATCTAAGTTATTTTACTTTTTTTCAACATTGAGATATATATGATTTGACTCCTAACATGTTGTCAATTAATCAATTCAATACTCATATAACTCAAATTCAATCATTCCACATTTCAAGGTTTTCAAAAATTAAAAAAATTCTTAACACACGTTTCAAATTTTGGCATATCAAATTAGCATTTCATCAAATTTATTGTATTCCAAACCACAAACACAATTCTTTAAATTATAATTCACTAGCTTCACTTATCTAAGATGTATGTCACTATCAAAAAAAGCTTAATTGTCTAAAAACCTTTAATCACATGGGATAACATATTTATATATAGAAAACTCAGATTAATGATCTAATCACACTCTAACAATCATAATAAAATAAATATTCACTTTAAACTCTTAAAACACATACAAACTCAAAAACCCTTGCATGGAACAAATTTCAATAAAAGACGCAAAAGAAGAATAAAAGAAAAATTTGTTTTATTTAAGATTCTGATTAAATAAAATTGTAACACTCTTCGCTAAGAGTTTCATAACGTTATTTCTTTATTTTATAAGTTACATTATTGTGTGTATATATAACAAAGTTAATTAAAAAAAAAAAAAGAACAACTTAACCTATCATGTTAATGAAGGCAGTAATGAGGTGAATCTATAACAAGAAAGACAGTATAAAGAGCTTAGGTGACAAACTAAACAGAAACATTAATTGCATTGCAGCCTTTTAGAATGAAATATTTGACTGAATCCATCTTCATCATCACTCACATTCAAAAGGTAACTAAACTTGCTAAACATTAATTTATTAAAAAGAAATTGGTAGAAACAAAGGATCTTACAAAAAATAATGACGTTTTTTTTCTATTTTATTCTTATGTGACACATTATCAATCCGATACAAAATTAATATATTAGGAAAATATATAAAAAGTGACGGTAAAATAAAAAACATGGACAATGATTTATGTATCATCCTATTACATCCACTTAATTTTTTTATTTATAATAATTGTTTTCAAAATCATAACAATAATGAAATCTAATTAGTACCTTTTTTCACTAGAAGTACATAATCATTCATCAAATTAAAAAATATATATAACATTTTACTTTGAAAAAAAAAAACAATGGGGTGAGAGAGGCTCGAACTCTCGACCTCAGGATAACTCAGAGCTATGAGACCTACGCGCTAGCCAACTGCGCCACCACCCCAGGTTTGTTTGGTTAGAAAATTTAATAGTATCCAAACTATTATAAATTTATGAAATTGTATATTGTTCAACGCATAATTAGTAAAAGCCTAATCTTAAATTGTGAGGGTATCTGTGTTTGATTCTTGTCTCTAATGTTTCAGTGTTTTAGTGAAATAAAATTATAAAAGATGTAATTTTTCATGCCTAAAGTTTCAACAGAGTTGAATGATGTCTGCAACTATAGACTACTTTTGTTACTCCAAGATGTTATAATAATCAAAATACCAAAAGAGCATACAAATATATATTATACGTGATTCAAATGAATTAACACAATAAAGATAAATTCAGATTTCAACATAGAAAATTAGACAGTTTTTTTTTTAATTAAAAATACATTAGAACCAAATATGAAAGTTTTATGCAGTTGAACATAAACCGTAAATAAACCTTTTATAGCTTGAATCCGTTTTATGATTTTATTTTATACTTTTTTTTTATCAATACATTTTTATTGTTTTAGTATATGTGATATTCGAATAAACTTGATTATTAATATATATTTATTCTCTTCAATATTTTGAATAGTATTAAATAATTTGTTTAAATATATTAATAGTTTTCCTTTTGTCGTCAGTAATTAAATATAAAAGGATGTCCATTATTTTACAATAAAGAAAAATCAAAGAACGTAATCACTCATCTGTCATGTTTTTATACAAAATTTTAATTTATATGGAAGTTAAGATTATTCTTCACCAAATTTATTTACACATAACATTTTTCTTATCCAACCTTATCAATTCTCAGATTTTCTTTCTTTTTTCAATTGATTCACTCTTTAACCCTCCTAAACCATAGTGTATAACATGGATAACTTGCATTAATTATCCATGTTTCAACAAGTCACATTTGAAACATTTGCTTTTAACATTTTTCTCCTTAATACTAATACTATAACATTCACATTACTAGAACAATATTTTCGTCCACCTTATTCATGTTTATACTAAGTTACTCATGTGTCACATGTTTACAGAAAAAGTCTTTTATAGGAAAGATTTAATTTCTATGGAAGTTAACATTATTCCTCACTAAATTTGTTTACTCAACAATTTTCTTGACACCATACCACAAAAGTCAAAATCGAATCCATGCTACAACAAGCAACATCCATACTGCATGGTTCTTCTGAACAAGTAATTCCTCAAGGACCATACCATCACTTCAGAATTATAGCAAGATAAACAAAACTGGCACATTGAGATGAGATGAGATGAATTCACATACAAAATTGTATCTCACATAATTGAACAGATATAGTGATGGAGTAGTACTTCATTTTCTTTTCCAACCTTCAAAAGACTAATGCTTCATACAGGAAACTTTTTATGCCTTGACTACAATTTAATACTTTCTCTAAACAAATCAAGCATTCTGTACTAAAACTAAAACCTACAAAGACAATGATGGAAAGAAGTAATCTGCCATCAAACTGCAATTACCAATCATTCATCATCAGAACTATCGTATGCCAGGCCCAGTAATCCCCCACCAGAGTTTTCAATCATAGGCTTAGCTTCGGTTTCATGTGACCCCAAAGGAGTATGCTCCTCAGCTTTCTTTGATACAGATAAAGATTGTTCCTGCACTTTCTTTGGTCCTGTCAAAGATTGCTTCTCTTTTGAAGGATCATGATCAGGCTTACAAGTTGTGACAGGGGCATTTTGAGAAGCTGGGGTTGACTGGTTGCCATCAGATCTTGGCCTCTTAGGTTTAATCTCAACAACTTTTTTCAGCAAATCTTGTTGCCTATATCATAAAAACTCATAAATACTTTGAGAATGAGAATCACTGAAGCTAGGAAAGACAAGGGAATGCATGGAGGGACAAGAAGGATTGGGAAGATCTACCTAATACCACTCTTTGGCTTTGGCTCAACGCGAAATGCCAATGGTACAGATGCAGGTGTCGAATCCGCTAAACTTGCAGCTCTGTATTTGTTGGTGAAGGGGAAACAAAGTAATACATACAACTTAACAAGCAGCTTTATCAGAAACACTTTACCAGTATCATATAATATAGGTTTCACAAACAATGAAAGAGGACAAATGAATATGTAAATAGAGCCTAGGTTGCATTTTGTACATATCAATTCAACAGAAGTTATTAGGATCAGACAACTATATTGAAAAATGTAACACCTGTTTAAATTCATTGAATAAAATTTCTAGACTAAAAACTGTATTACAATCATATAGCTTGAAATATGAATTTTTGTCATGCTTAAAGAACAACCCCACTACTCCTACATATCATCTTAAAGCACTTGCATAGCATTCAACATCTTAAATGGATGACGTAAGATCCAATGCATAGTCTATAAAACTGGACCAGAATGGCTAGTTTGATTGAATTGACTGTGCACTACTGGACAGCCCAATCAATGCTAAATAACATTAAAAGCCAGCCTAGAACATGCTAAACTCCAAGTGAACTGAACTGAAGTAACCCGGGAACTGGTCATTTAGGGTTTGACCAATTGAACCAATACAAGCTTAATGTGAGTACAGCCAAAATCATGCAGAAAGGGATTCAAACCCTGTGTGCAATAAAATTAATGCATCATCGAGGCACTAAGTCAGGAGTCAACTGTTAAAAGTACAGAGTGAGGGCCCCATATGTCAGCACAAAACTACATACCAAGAAACACTATGCATTGTGAGAATAATTGTATTCATAGAAATCTGTTTGTTTTGTTATAGCACATATTTAAATGTTTATAAAGAATAACAGTGATTTATTGTAACTTTGTAGTAGTTTGATTTGTTATAAACTACTTGTACCATAATACAGACACACACATTCTTATATTTTCACTTAAGCGTATATATGTTACACCTTACACACACACACACACACACACACACACACACACACACACACACACACACATATATATATATATATATATATATATATATATATATATATATATTATCATACTATGTAATTTGTTCAAAATCTTGGTTCAACCCACCCCAAAACCTTCAACATCTCCCATTATCAGTTCACAGTCATATCTAGTTAAGAATATATTGATTCACAGTTTTCAAGTGCAATTAAGAAAATAAGATGACTCTGGTCATACGCTAACATACATGCAAGAATGAAGCAAGAAATTTGTAGTCATAGGGCATGAAAAATCAGTATCAAATCAACTCAAGATGAAAATGGAAACATGGATTGTTATGTATTGCAATCACCACAAAAGGATATCTTAAATGCAGCAAATGCCCTTTTCTCAGTTCGGCGAAGGAGGCGCTCTGCATCCTCCTCAGCTTCCATTTGCTCCTTTAGATAAAGTAGATCATCACTGTCCAAGGCTGCATACTTAAAATTTAAAAAAAGGGAAGAAAGAAACTAAAAAAGAAGGTGAAGTAGAAGCACAAGCAACAAACAGACACACAAAAGTAAGACGAAATGAACAGTACCGCCTCGACCATGAAGGTAACCTCCACGCTCCCCAGCAACCTCTTGCATCTGCTTGCATCAGCCACCCAATACAGGAAGCCAAGTTCCCTGCCGGGGCATGTTATCAGCAAAATCCCTCAAATTGCACAAAAAAAATGCTTGAAAATTGAAAAAACAAAAGTATAGGAAGGCAGCACATGGCCAAAAGAGAAAACCAACACAGCAAAATTACAAAATTCTGATTAGCTACATTCCCTGATCAAGGTCAGTGAAGTTAAAGAAGCCACAAACATAGATATACTAAATACCTGATTCATCACTAAAGAATAAATCATTCCATGCATAACACCAAGTTTCATGCAGTGTCGTTGTGTTCAGTACAATAACTGAAGCAAACAGCTACTTCATTCAAAACCTTTTCTCAGTTTAATTTTCGAACATAGTTTTGTCCGAACATTATGAAAATTGCATTTACATAATCATTTTAATACGTTTGTCTTAAACTTTCATGTTTCTCTAAATAAATGATATACCATCACATCGCATATCCGTACCAATGTTGTAGAATTTTTTTTTCTTCAGTCCCTGGTACTGATACCATACCAATGTTAGTAACACCATGTCATGCAACACAGCTACAAGGCTTATTCCAAAGTTACTATCCTAAGGCCCATACAACGATTACAGAACAATCGAAAATCATAGAATAGTTTCATGAATAAGTTTTTTCGGCATATCACAAATACATGAAAACCAATTCCAAAATATCACCAAACATTTTTTTAAAAAAGAGGCCCTTAACACTAAGGGTTTCTTACAAAAAAGAATCAGACATTAGATTAGCTTCAACAGCAATTTAAAGCATACTTGCAAAAGAGCACCAAATTACATATTGCATTAATATCCACACACACACATAATATAACGGAGGGTGAATCAATGCGCTAACCTTTGCAACCATTCGTTGGAAAGTAATATCCTCATCGTCAATCCTATCTTTTCCCTTACCCCATTTCTTATCTGCGAAATCAACACATACCCAGTAATTAAAATGCAAGAAAAATCAAAACTTTAAACAAGAACAACGAATTGAAAAGTTCGAACAAAAAAGAAATGAAGAATGGGATACCTTTGGGGTCGCTGAGATTTGTGTATTCTCTAACTTCTCTTCCTGCCATAGCTTTTTACTCTGCAAAATTGTCTTTGATAGTGGGAAGTGATGAAAGAAGAGAACGCCGAGAATCTGAAATTGGATTTGATTCCTTCGCTGCGTCCGTGCGTGCGAGAGACACTCAAAGGGGAAGATGACCCTTCCCGAACATAAATCTTCTTTTCTACTTTTATTTCACTAAAACCTACAAAAAAAACAATGCGGTTTCTTGTTTTAATTTGTGGGGGAAAACGGATAAATAGTGTGAATGAACTGATTAATTGATTTTTTTTTTTTTTTGGTAAAATTGGAATTAACAAAAGAGGGAAATTGTCAATAAATTTGTCTTTATTGACAAAATATATGTATTAATTGGACATACATAATGAATAATATTTTATTTTCTTAAATTGGGTACAGTATATATCTAAAATGAAAAAATATGTTTTTATATTACATTATTGATAATACTATATCTTTTAGTTTTTAAACGAACTATTTAATATATATTTGATGGATAAGGGTATATCCATTATTAAATATATCAAATATAAATTACATATTTATTGACTATAAGAGAAATAAATAAAGTTTAAAATAGTTATGAAGAGTTTATAAGTTTACTTTACATAATAAAATTATAGTTATTTCATCAATAAATTTTAAAATTTTCAATTTTCATCTTTTAAAACATTTTTATTAGAAGAATTAGTTTTTCTTTCATGTCATCTCTTTAATTTGGCGAGGCGTAATATAATATCGAATACCTTGAGAAATAATCATTTAGTATGTTAACTAAAATTAGCGTAGTTAATATAAACATTTGATGAAAGAATTGACTTAATCTATAAAATTATTAAATAATTAAAATAAAAAAATTTAATCCTAACAAGTCAAATTAAAACCAATAAATTTGATGAATGGAATTATATTTTATTATGTAGTTTTATAAACAAATATGTTATGTATTTAAGACATAAAATAAAGAATTAAATTTAGGTTTAATTAGTGGGATAATATCCACTTTTATTTAAATGTGTCAGTTTGGTACCCGCTTCTAAAAAGGTGTTAATTGAGTTCCAACTTTTTATAAAATGTTTCAATTAGATTATTTTTACCAAAAAAATAGTAATACCCGTATTGATATTTAAAATGACTAACAAAATTAAGTATTGATATTTATATTAAAATTTAGTAATAAAAAGTTATGAATTAAGTTAATGACTTTAGTAATTTTTATCTGAAAAGGATTTGATCAAGACACTTTTTTTAAAAAGTTGGGACTAGATTGACATATTTATAAAAACAGATAGCAAACTGATACATTTGAACAAAAGTGAATGTCATCCGACTAATTAAACCTTAAATTTAGTACTATGAATAACTTTTATTAACATTAATAATATTAATTGTTAACTTTTATATTTATTAATACAATTTAAATTTTTATAAACCATTCTCGAAAATAATAGTTAATTAAAAAAATCGTGTGATACTATATATAAAAATATATTTGTTGATATATTTAACAAATGGATTATTTTTTAAGTTTCCAAAATTAAAAAGAGATTTCGTAATTTCTAAAGTTAAATACTATTATAATAGTCCTTCGAATTAACGAAGTGTAAAATATGTCTCTAAAATATAAATTTATTTAATTTTAATTTTGTATGTTTATAATTTATTATCGGATTCTATTACGTTACATAGTACTACAGAACCTATGTTTAAGACCGTTTAAATACAATTCTTTACGTCAATTTTAAAAACAAGTAACGAAATCCTAACTCGAAAGCGATCGATACCTCTGACGGATCTCAATTTCAAAAATTTATTGGATACTTATTAATTTCATCCATACTAAACTAATGATCTACTCATTAAAAAATAATAATAATAATAATAAAGGCACTATTTTGATTACACAAAAAGTAATGAAGATGGGACTTTGGAAAAAGGAAAAAAATAAATAGAAAGCCATAAACTGAATTGGTGTATGCTATACAACCTTTTATGAGTAATGTACATGTTACAATATAAAAAGTATAATTTTACATTCATATTTTATACATGGCAAGTGACTGCAGAATTTGAACTCTGAAACATACTGTTGTTGGAGAACTGAGAAAGAACTCAGCAAAAACAATAGCCAGAGAAAACAATTACTGAAAAAAGTGAAGAACTAGGCTTGATTTTGAGGTGAACTTGGTGACATCTTTTAATCTGTCTCATTCTGTCTTCTTGTTAGACAGATTTCAAAACCATTCACCAAACGAGCAGAGGGAAAGAAGGACATTCTATCTTCCTTCATCTGTGTCCATCTGTTCATGAAAACATTCAATCAATCATCTATGGTTAAGTTTGCTAATTTATGATTAAGCTCAAAATTATGGCACCTAAATGTCTTTCAACACATTCTGTATTATTATTCTACAAAGTTGATATAGTGGTTGAAAATCATAGATTCTGCTAGTTTGAAAGTTACCAAAAAACTGAGACATGTGTAGTAATACTTAACAAATAAATTAGTAAACATGTTATTAACACTTTTCAAATGATTAGCAGCAGATTTGTAAAATAGATAGATCTTTTAGTACATTCTAATAGTAGTTAACAATAGTTTAAATTTATAGAACTATAAGTGAGAATCATTATCAATAGTAAAAAGATGTGTTAGAAGGTGTATTGTGATTCTCATTCTTAGACAAGAAGTGAAATTTGTGAAATTTTTAGGTCTAAAGATAAGTCTGGTGAGTTAAGAGTCTTGAGAAGTGAACTTTAAATCTAATTCAACCTTATCAACTTAACGTATAAGATAATGTTTACACGTATTTATACATTATTTATACATTGTAAATTCGTCTTATCTCTGATCGGTGTGGAATCTTTACTAGAGAGGAGCGTTACCTGTATGTAGTAACAAAGTAATGAAGAAAAAGAGCAATTTGAAGGCGTGCAAGCTCTGCTCCTGGACAGAATCTGGCACCTCCTCCAAATGGTGCGTAGAATGAACTACTTCTCCAGTTTCTCTTTTCCTGCATTCACACCATAAAAATTAAGAAAAAAATGCAATAAAAATTAAAGAACTATGAAGTACTTAATAAAGTCAAGAATGCATCAAAATTGTATGAGAAACTAACCTCATTTTCTTGTTCCATCCATCTCCAAGGATTGAAGTCTAGAGCTCCACTGTATACTTTCTCATCTAAATGGACGGCTGAAAGAAATGGAACCACAAAGCACCCTTTGGGAATAACAAAATCTGCTCAAAACCAGAGAAGTTTGTGTTAGATAAATTGGTTGCAATAGTACTAGAATGTATCAATGCTAAGTTATTAATCAATTATCAGCAAGTAAAGGTTTAGAATCTAATTGTTATGTTACTATCCATGTAAAAGAGTTCTACTATTGTATCAATGTTTTAACAGACTATTATTGATTGCTTTTGTTTTATCAGAATGAAATTTAACTGATGAATGATAAAGTGTGAATATATATATATA
>Ga0209589_1003597_pt1 | contig 27026 bp, 12 predicted proteins | sample CowpeawhiteBW_FD_187525 | JGI IMG/M metagenome (GOLD analysis project Ga0209589, IMG submission 187525) | Root nodule microbial communities of legume samples collected from California USA - Cow pea white BW (SPAdes) (version 2) | ecosystem: Host-associated > Plants > Roots > Nodule | place: USA...
AAATTGAAACAAAAATTAATTTTTATATAAATGTTATACAAATATTTTTCTTAAATTTGATATTTTTATTCAAATTGATATTTTTATTATATATTTTTAACATAGCTAAGTTTATTTAAATTTGTGTTTCACATTCAACTTTACTTAAAATTGTTTTCAAATTTTAAATTTATATGTTTTTTATTGTTACATGAACTAGTTAATTTATGATTTTTTTTCTATTAACAACTTTAAAAAAAATTTAAATAAAGTTCAATGTAAAATATTAATTAAATTAACTTAATTTTGTCAAAATTATTTACTTGAAATATCAATTTTGATAGAAATATTTGTGTACATTAATATAAAAATTAAATTTGATTTCAACTTTGTAACACCCCATTTAATTAATAACGCTAATTAAAGGAAATGTCACACATGATAATATCGGAAACAAAGGTCTGAAGTATAGACACTACTCCTAACATTTAACCAAGAGAAACCTGAATAGAAATTTAGGCACACCAAGTTGCCAATGACCAAAGTGGAGTAAGAGTCTACAATATTCAAAATAATTGCCCGAGGGGTAGACAAGTACATGGGCTACAACCCTAAAAGAAACTTGGACGGCAGAATCCAACCCAGAGCTAAGCAGCGGAGTCTCCATTATCCTGTTGACCACGAGGAGTTTTCGCATATGCTCACATCAATAAATTGATGATCATCGCAAAAAGAGAACACCACACACAGAGCATACAACAAGCAAAAAGGGTAAGCTAGAGTAGAAAACAGTTTGTCATATAGTTACATGCTATTTCACAGTCCAAGGAATATATGTCAACCAAGCTTGTTATGACTCTTCAAACAATACACTAAGACTCAGACACAACTCATCCGGATACATATAATTAGTCGGATTCAGTGGATGCTTGCATTTATAGTGGACTTCCCTACTCTACCGAGTTGTTGACCCCGAGCTAAAGGGTACAATGTTTCATCCCCCACACACAAGGTTAGCCCTTAATGAGTTTCAAGCCTCCTACTACTCTCACCACTAGAGTCTGTACGCTCTTTGTGAGACTAACTGACTCTTTAGAGTGTCAGGATGCAACCTTACCTTGAATCCGTACTAAATTATATAGATGAGGCACCACCATGAACTCCCACTAACAGGGGTTATGGAATTACGTCACAACCAACTGAGGCACCACCATTAAGTCTCACCTAGAGGCTCATGGAATTACGTCCTAACCAAATGAGGCTCATGGAATTACGTCCTAACCAAATGAGGCACCACCACGAAACTATTGTCGAATTATATCCTAGCCAACCCAATCATCATGCTTCCAACAATCAATATTGAATCATTTATCATGCCAAAACCATGCCACTTTCATAACCAACCATCCCGTACAAGTCACATGCCAAGGTCATGTTAAACTTATCTATCACAGGACATAAACCATTCTACTAATACCCATTCGCCCAATTCATGATTTTAAAAGTAATTGAATCAATCCACAAGTTAAAGTTAAAGTAAGGAATTAAAATTTTGCAGCAATTCTCGCTTAAGCTAGACTAATCTCGTTTAACCTAGACTGGTCTTGCTTAAGCTAGAAATTTTTGCTTAAGCTACACTGATCTCGCTTAAGCTAAACTGACAGATTTTCACTAGTTTCAACATGTAAAAACAAAATCCTAAACAACAAAAATTTAAGAAAACTCAAGCACGTTGTATAAAATGTTGGCAGCCATCATATTTCATGCTTTAAAAGGGTAAACAAATCACTCATGGGAGCATACAAGCATTTAAACAACTCTGCTGTTAATCTCGCACAAGCTAAGGAGCTCTCGCTCAGGCGACAGGGGTCTCTCGCTCAAGCAAAAAGTTTTCGCTTAAGCGAAATTGAAAACAGAGAGTACTTCGAGTTCTTGCTCAAGCTAGCCCATCTCGCTCAAGCGAGAGGCCTTCGCTCAAGCGAGCACTCGAAACCAAAGGGGGACGAGTTACTGCCATTCTCGCTTAGGCGAGAGCTCCTCGCTTAGGCGAGAGCTTCCCGTTTGGGCGAGAAATAACTAGCTTAGGTGAGCATAGCAAATCTCATTTGCTTTCACGCATGCAAAGCCAAAAATCCATCCAAAAACAGTACACAGATTATTTTCACACCATAAAAAGCACATCAAATCATCAAGAGCACCCAACAGAACCAAAACAGACACATTATTTATAAAAGAATGAAAAATCCTAGCTTCCCTCACTTGGACAAATGCTAGTGGAAAGCACATGCACCTATGGCAACGAACCCAACAACTCTAGGAGCATACTCAAGAGGTGAAGCAGAGAATAAGGTTGAGTTGACTTGAATCAGAATGAGCTTCGAACCCTAGCTGAGCACGGTTTGAGAGGAAAAGAGAAGAGGAGTAAGGTGGTTGATTTTGCAAAGTGGGCAGAACAGGAAAGGGTTAGGCTGATTTAGGGGTTTTGGGATGTCCTATGGGCAAGCCTTAGGCCCAACTAACTACAAGAGACCCTTAAATTTTAGGACAAAATTAAAGTGGGTCTTACATTCTCCCCAACAACAAAAATTTTCGACCTTGACAATTCACTATGAGATGGGATGAAAACTACGTTTTTCTCATTTCATTTGACAACCACCACTTAGACATGACTAATAAAACGACTCCAACACCTATAGTCACTGAAAACTTTGCCTATGTGCTAAGCAATATGTGTTCAATTGTGTAGATTGGTTTAGTCACTACTCTCAAAGTAACTTCGACCCTACAACCTTAAAATTGGGATGCTCCTTCTTACCTGCCCAACCAACTTGTATTTGATATACCGACTCGTCTACCATATGCTCTCCACTACCTCTTGTAGGTTTTTATCAAAGTCTCAGATGACTTCAAGTCTCAAACTAAAGCATGTAGTTATCACTTCACATCACTTTGTTCTTTCCTTTAAGCATCACTCCACTGACTTGATCACTCTTGAGTTTTGTACTACTGCCCCACCATCAACACTCTTTACCACTTTTATGTATAACGACATTCATAACAAAGCCCTTCGATTCCTTGAAGGAGAAAGAAAAATTAAAAAACCTAAATCGATAGATTCAATCATAAAACCATGGTAGAAGAACACCTATTCTTCAGAAGGTGACCATCCCCAAGTCAACAATTGCAGCTTCTTCTGTAGCTTCCCTACCATGAACCTCTGCTCCAAATGTTACCACGCGATCCATTTGATGGAGGAGGACAAATAGATTTGATTTTTATTTAAAAAAATATTGCTACTAACGCGGGTTAGACCCTTGCTAAACCTTTAATAATTTTTTTATTAAAGTTTGCAATTCTGCGTCAATTTAATCAACATTTTGATAATATTATTTGATCTTCATCTAACATTTATATTTGTTTAAATTCTTATGAAACTTATTTTTTATTTTAAAAATTATTAATGTCACATTAGAGTGGGCTTAACCCACTCAAGAGTATGTTACATTTTAATATTGAGTTAGAATTTACCAGTCGATTGTTATAATGTCCCATATTTGGCTCTCATTTTTTTTATGGCAACTAATGTGTCACGTTCTTGTAGTGATTCTTAATATTCTTTTGGCGCTTCAACCATCAGCTGACCAACCCTAACCTTCTATTGTGTTTAGAGATGGCAAATAAACTCGCCTCGTGGATATTGTCCGAACCCGTCTCCGTTTTGACAGGGAATTCCCGCATTGACTAGGTATGGGTATGGGGAATCCTCGACTTTTTCAATTGGGTATGGGGATGGGTATGAGGATGTACATATCCCCGTCATAATACTCGTCCCCGCCATATCTCCTTCTCCGTTTAAATTATTAAAATATTTACAATTAATTAAGTAACCCTATATATATATACTTTTATTTTTTATTTCTTCTAATTATTTGGTTTGTCATGAAACTCATTCGCATCTCCAATATCTTTTTCATCTTATCATAACCTTTATGTAATTATGTTAAAATGATTTATGTCAATTAAAAAAAATTTATGCCTCACATTTGAATATTTGTATTATTTTTTAATATTTTTAGTTATTATATATTTTCCTTTCACATGAGAATGTTTAATACTCTCAATTTAAGGTAATATAAAAAAAATCTTTACTTATTATTCTTAATTTTTGTTTAATTTGAAGAACTCTTTCGTTTTGTTAAAATAATTTTCATTATTTTTCAACCATTGAGTATATATGTTGATATTTGAAAAGTTTTCTTAGATCAAGTATTTTTCATCTTATCATACCCTTAATTATACATTTGATTTCCTTTGTGCGATTTCTTTCAATAGTCTCTCAAATTATTTCTAAGACACACATTTGTTAATTTTTTAATATTTTTATTTATTGTTTATTTTCATCATGTAGAATAATATTTCGATATATTCTATCTAATTATTTTTTATTTTCTAACTCATTATCAATCATACTATAATTTTTTCACTTTATTGTATAAATAACTTTTATTTACTACAATATAAAAATTTAGTGTAATTGCCATGAATATTTTTTTGTCACTATCCAACATATATTAGAGTTCAAAAGATACAAAATTTATGTCAAAATTGTATTATTATGTTTATTATTCGTTCTTTGTGTCATTTTGATCAATTGATGTATTATAACTTTTATTAATGTATAAAAAAGAGATTCATTAGAATTAAAAAAATTGAAGTAAACAAACATTTAAAATATATTTTAATTTGAATATTTGTTTTCCTTTTATATTTTTTTAAATATTTTTTAATTTTATCAACTAAGTTTCATTAATGTTTGTAGTTTGCAAATCTAATAAATGTTTTGGTTCCCATGAGATTTTATTTGCTATTCTGATATAAAATGTAAACAATTATAATTTATTTCAAAGTATTTGATATGGATAAAACAATCATCCTCCTAATATTGAATATTTGATAATATTATGTTTCATTCACCGTAATATGTTTTTTTATAAAAATTAATATTGAAGTAGTTAAAAAACGGGTATGAGTATGGGTACGAGATTATACTTGTTACCCGATGGAGATGGGGATAGGACAAAAATTTAATACCCGTTGAGTTTAGGTATGGGATAGCGAAATCCGTCTCCGCTCCATTGTCATCCCTAATTGTGATGCTTCCATGCCCGAAATAATTGTCATTTATTCATCTGATGATGAAGATGCTTTAGATGCAAATAATATCACTATTGATGATATGGTGATTGATGCCAAGCACTTGTTCATGGTGTGCTTTGATGACATTAACACAGAGATAATCAATGTACAAATGATTACTTTTCCATTAGCTGCTAAAGAAGGTTTATGGCGTGTTTGGTTCTACGGACGGAGAGCTTGGAGGTGTAGAATTTGAACAAAAGTTAGATAATCAAGGCAAAATTTTACGAAAATCAAGATAAATTTTCTCATTCAACTTTATTCGTTCATATGCAAAGATTCAATAGGAAAGTACTTTTTTTTTTCTTTTAACTTTTATATTAAAAATGAATTTCATAGTTATGAAATAAATAAATCTATTTCATTAAAATCAAATAGAATATAATAAATCAAATAATAATAATAATATAATAAAATAAATAATAAGAATATTAATAAAATTAATAAAAAAATAATTATAACAATAATATAAATATAATAATGTTAATAAAATAAATATAATAATAATAATAAATGTTAATAATAATAATCTTTCATTTTTATCAATTAAAACATTTTTTAATCTATTAAATCTATCACATCATTCATTAACTTTTATAAACTTTCTTCTCAAATCCTTTACCAAATAACTTCTTTCTCACATACCTTTCTTCTTAAATCCACTCATTTCCACACCCTCAAATTCACTCTTTAATCCAAACACAACCTTAAAGCTTGATGAAGATCCTTGTGTTGTTGGAATCTACTTTAGATGATGAATAAGAACATGCTCCATGTAGGCACTCTCTGTTGTTGTTATCTTTTAGAGAGGATTGGTTGCCTAGGTTTCTAAATCCCAAATATGTATGTTGTTATCTTTGTGGTTCACTATTTGTTGGTTGTTGCCGAAGATGGTAGTCTTAACAATCTAACTACCTCTGGCAGTGGCACTTTCAGAAGGCCTCATCATGATCTTTGGAGGATTGAAGCACAAGGAATACTTCTTATTATATCATCAACTTAGACATAAACTATATTTTTTTCTAAAGCATGCATTCTAAAGTTGTCTTCCATAGGCACTATGGGTTAACCCTTCATTTGGAAGATCAAAAAGAAGAAAATGATGAAGAAGTCTCTTCAAATGATGATGAGCAACATGATTCAGATATGCCTGCTGGACCTTTACAAAGAGTTGGTGCATACCTTTGGTGCTTGAAGAATCTAACCTCATCATGGTGTATAGTTAGTCTTACAAACCAAAAATCCCTACAAATGTGGGTGTGTAGGAGTTAATCATAGCATAAAATTAAGATATTTCAATCAACATTCCTATTACTCTAACGAAAGTGGTTATCAACTATCTAAGTTGACTTACCCTTTCCTTGGATTCGTCAATCAATGTTGGTGCAAAATGGATTTAGAAAAGGGGGTTGAGTAGAGTTTGTAGACATGTTGCAACCAAGATCGTAGTGGGATGCTGAAAATAATTTAAAAGATAGAGAGGAGTCTCCACCAAAGTTTATTATGAAAAACTATAGAAAAACCTTAAAAAAAACAAATAGTCTTTGAAACCAAATTTGGGTTCGGGAGTCAGTTATGTGTGGTGAGGGTACTAGCACCCCACAACGTCCGTCCTAAGACAATTCCCTTTAATTAAATATGCCAAAGTTAGGTGTAAAAACGAAAATGCATACCATAAATCAATCAACAGGAAAAATTTGGCAATGACATACCTTCTTTGTCGATCACATTCTTTCATTCCATATCATTTTCTCCTCTCTCTTTTTTCTTTTTTCTTTTCCTCTATGCCTTTTTCTCTATGTTTTTTTTTGTTCTCCCTCAAAAAGGTGTAGAGCTTCTTCCTTTTTTTTTTGACAGATTGCTTACTTATAAAGACATAGATTGCTTGACATATTTTTTGTTCTCCCTCAAAAGGTTTTTATTACTTTGGGTACACAAACCTCTCCAGGTTATAAGTATCAAACTCTCCAGGTATCATAAGTATAAAATTTTCAAGGTTAGTTCAACCTCTCCAGACAACCATCTTAATCACCCTTTGAGATAAGAATTCTTAATACAATAATGGGAAACATTCTTAAATATAAAAAGTACAAATAAAGCTCACTAGGATAAACTTCACAGTGTGAAGAATATTACACTGGTTTATCCCACAAACATTGGATTTGACTAGACTATTTCAACACACATGATAAGCTTGGTCTTTTAGTTTTTAGTGTTTTATTGTTCTTGTTGTTGATATGTTTTTCATTTCTTCTTTATGACCTTGCTCCTTTATTTATAGGCATACTAGGATTATGACTGTCGAGGCTTTTTGATGAAGGTTTGACCCTACCAAGGATGATGGCCCATGTCATATGGTTAGGAAAAAGGAAGTTCCTTAATCCCTTTCATTGTTTTCTTTTCATTATATTTGAATTTCCCTAACTTAGTTGACTCAACCTTAGTTGACTTGTGACATTTAACTAGGTTTCACTTGTTAACTACAATTGATATGACTTAAGCCAACATGTTAATCCTTTTTTATCTGTTTTGTAGGTTTAATTTAGTTGGATGAAATGCGCAACCTTAGTGGAGGAGTAGAGATGATGTGTAGGCCATGTGGAAGAGAGAGAGAGAAAGCAAAACCTTCTAGAAACTTCTAGAATGGGGGACCACATGACTTGGTCAACAATCCACCTTGGGGGGTTCTAGAAGCATCTAAAATAGAGGACCGCATGTCTTGAACGAAAATCCACTTTAGGAGTCCATTTGTTGCACCATTTTAACCTACCTTCTATAATGTAGGGTTTTCCAAACTTATGTTTATTGCTAAGAGACCCCAAAACCTTTCTATATAAGGGGTACTCTACTATATGTAAAAGGGTTGATCATTTTGGAATTTAATATACACCTTGTGTTCAACCTTTGTGAGAGTATCCTCCTTTAGGAGTGAGACTTTTAAGCCTTATCTTAATCTAGACTCAAGTGACGGCACACATCCACTCATCTTCAAGGATCCATGGCTTTTGCCTAACCTTGTAATGGCGTGCTTCACTCATAACTTTCATTCCTTGCCTTTCCATTTTCATGCTTTATTTCTTCTTCCTTTGCTTTGGCTTTTATGTGTTATGTGTTACCATGTCTTTATTTTTGTATCAATCCAATTATCTTCTTATCTAGAATCTTTTGAAGTGCACATTCACATCTATATAGCTTGTTATCTTAATGTCTCGTGGGAATCTTCACTAAAATTTCTTAAGCAACTCTCAACATGTTCATGATCTTAAAAGGAACCAACTTAATCCTTCATCGCTTTTTCTCTTTTGAATCTTCTTCAATATTTTCGTCATACCAATCTTCTTTATTTTTATTTTCTTAGTAAGGAAAGTCATGATGTTATATTCAACACTTTTTGTTTCTTCCATTCTTGATTTTCTGTTTCTTTCACTTTTTAGATTTTCTTCTTCAAACTTCAATATGATCTTCAAATCTTCTTCTTTGGATTTTCAATCTCATCAAATCTTCAATCAATAAATTTTTCCTTCAAGTCTTATGTCGTATCCAATATGTGCTTGATATAGGAGTTGTTGATGTGATATTCTCTTCCATCACTCATATTTTCTCTATCATAGGAAACATATTGATGTAGGTTCATTTTACCTTTTATAAAATATGGTGTTTGAGTTCTTAAGAAAACCTAGAAAAGATCCCCACTGGACATTAAGATAACAAGCTATCTAGATATGAAAGTTCACTTCTAAAGGTTCCGAAGAAGGAGAGTGATGATTTGAATCAAGAAACAAAACAAAATGGACAAAATAACAATAAAGTCAAATGGAAATAAGCGAACATAAGATAAAAATGAAAGAAATAGAAGATAGTAATAGAAGATTTAGCATGTCACTCATAAGTGAGGACCAAAAGGCCAACTTTTTCTTAGAGATGAGTGAGGAAGATGCCACTTGCTATGCAAGATAAGGCAAAAGGTGGAGACTCCACTCCTTAGAGTAGAGTTCATTATTTTGTGGTTCAACCCTTTTAAAAGTGAAATAAACAAAAGTGAAAAAGGGCTACTTAGCAAATACAAAACCCAACATTCTAGAAGGTAGGTTAATAAGATGGAACAAAAGGAACGAAATGAGCATTCCAATGTTGATTCTCAGCCTATAGAAGGATGACGCCTCCATGTGGTCCACTTGTACTACCACAGTACAAATTTCTTTTTCTTTTTCTTTATACTTTTCCCTTTCCTCTCTCATCCCCTTTCCATGCGGTCCAATGATATTTTTCCATGTTGGAGTGTTTTAAACCAAGCCTTCTTAACCTAATTAAACTTACAAAATACATTAAACATAGATTAACATGTTGGCTTAAGTCAAGTCAACTCTAGTCAACAAGTCAAACCTAATCAAAGGTGAACAAGTCAACTAAGGTTGAGTCAACTAAGTAAACTTAGGGAAATCACATAATGAAATACAAAACAAGGATAAAGATGAAAGACTAGAAGTCTCCTTTCTAGACATGCTCCTTGTGGTCCTTCTTGGGAGAACTTCCATGACATCTTGTGTGGTCAGGTCTTCATCACATGTAAAATGTAATATGCAATATTTTGCTTGAACATAATATTTGAGCATGCAAGATATTCCAATAAATATGATTGCTTGACAATTAATTTCAATTTCAAAATATGATTTGTTTACTAAATCTTTTCTTTTCTTATTTAAATTATTCAGAAGAGACATGATCGTTGTTGTTATGAAAATATCGTACATCAGATTAAGAATACTTAATAAAGAAGTTAAATCATAAAGCGTTAGATTCATCCATGTAGTTTTTTACTGTATGGTCTACTAAATTCATTCATTTGATGAACTTTATCATTCTAACTAGTTTTGACCTTTTTTGTTCTTACTATCAACACATACTTGAGTTGTTTGATGAGTGACATTATCTCTGTTTCGTTTGACAAATGTTACTTTGAGCTTTCATCATCTAATGGTTTTTGACTTGTATTGTCTGGTCACTATCAATACAACTGGAAAGAGTTATTTCAACTTATGAGCACACGTTAGATAAAATATAAATTTATTTGGTACATTCATATATAAGTATTAGACTATGAATGGCAATATGCCTTTAAACATTATTTTACAATGTCTAATCAATATTATCTTTTGTGATGTTTGATGGGATTAAATACTTATAATGTAACATGAGTTTCAAACAAAATTATTCTTTCTTTGTCTGGTCTATGTAACATCCCAATCGGATAATAAAATAAAGAAATAAAAGACAAACGACATTTATTATAATTTCATTTTCCAAAAACGCAAGAAATTTAAAATTTTATTACATCGTAAAATAACTCAAAAACCAAAATTTATAGAACTCAAAATACAATAGCAAAGTTCAATAATTCAAACGATTACAAAGTCTTTAAAATCCATAAATTAATAAAAACTATAATAAAACTTTTATCCCAATCTAGCCCCGTTCCGGCTCTATGTCTCACCAGATCCACCTGCAACATCATCTGCTCACGTGTAATGCAATACACGATCATCGTCAAACACAAGCAGATAAGGTGAGCTATAAGTATAAAACATATATATAATTCAAATATATCAGCACAAATACATCAAAGGAACATTATCCTTTGATTCCACACCACATGGCCAACACCATGTCATCCATGATCTACGTCTTTAGATGAATACCTCAAGATGTCTTGCTGCCACACCTACAAGCCATAACTTGTAGAACACGTGCGGGAAACCTGCTACGGACCACACTCCATAACGTCAAGGGGAGTTCCTAATACGAACATAGTTCGTAATGTCCCAAGACTACCAAACTCGTCAGCCAAATACTAAGGAGGGGAATCTATCTGGACCCATATGTACAAGCCACAACTTGTACACTCGCCAACCTGAGCAACAACTCAAGAGATCCTTGTGTTCATCCGCCATCTCAAGCCACAACTCAAGAGATGTCATTCTGAGCCACAACTCAAGGAATGCCACGTATTTAACCCCTATCCTAAGCTACAACACAAGGGATATGTTTTGAGCGACAACTCAAGGAACACTCCAGCAAGCCAACCTTTAAGGTATCACCAAAGCCTTGTAGATCACGCATATCCAAGCAGACAAAACACAAGTCCTGCCTCTGCATTATCGCTTGGCACTACTACAGAGCCGCCAGGCAAAACACCGGTACTTGCGCAATACTGGTTTTTCACACTTCAACAGATCAGTTTTCCAACTCCTATACACACCACATCACGTTGCTCAATCTCTGATGAATCTCCAAATATCTTTTACAATTGGAAGTTCCTTCCCCACATGGATTACATTCATTTCTCACCTCCCCGTATTCATCCAATTCTTGGTTTAGTGCCTAATTTCATTAAAATACCACCACATATAAGGCTCATACAATAATTCCCCATTGATTCCTACTTCTGCCATGATCCTAGTAGTACTTTCGTTTCTTAACCTCTGTTATAACACAATGCGTTACCCTATAATATTTCACATACTCATTCATTCACAAATAAGATCAAATTGCTTACAAGTTAAAACAAGAACTAAGGTACCCTACCTATACTTCTCTCAAACCCGCCACTGCATCCTTTTATAACTCAACCCTAATCTCATTGCAACATTAATACACTAAAACATGAAATTCCTTTCCACTTCCTTTAATCATGCTTTTCTTTCTAACCTCCAAGGTATTCACAATAGCATATTTCTGCTTTAGTTTCACGACTCTATTTCTCTCAACCATCCAATGGAATCCACTCCCACACCCACAACACCCAGAACGCAAAACAACCACTATGTTCTCCGCTGTCTCCTGGCAACAAGTTGCCCACCGCCAGGCGGTGCATTAGTTCTGGGAAAAAACCTAGTTTTTGATACACATGTCAAAGCCTCCCAAAATTCTAATACATTTCCCTCTATTTAATTCAACAACTCATACATGCAACTTGTAAGACCCGAGAAAAATAAATAAATAAATAAATATTTATTTAATAAATGCGAGGGCCGGAATCTGTAATTTAATTAATGCAGAGAGAGAAGATAAGTAATAGTGCTAGCTCAAGTGGTTTAAAGTACTTGGTTGTGATGAGAGGACTTGAGTTCGAGTCCTATGTATGCCATTAGTATTATAATTTAATTAATTAATTATTTTGCATTTATGCATGAACGCTTGAAGTATATTGATAAGTGTGTAGGCACTCAAAATAGCAAGAAACACAAATTGGCTTGTTGGTTGTAGATTTGTTAGTCATTATGTGGATGTGGGTTCAAACCTTTGTTGGCGTAAAAATAATTTCTTTTTTTTTGCATATGGATCATGTGGATCAAAAATAATTTCTTTTTGCATATGGATCAATGGGAGATACTCAAAAAACCTTAGCCATCAATGTGAGAAGCCAGAAGGGTGGAGAAACCATCAAGTTAATGGTAATTGAAGACTCTTAACCTTGTCATTAAAATTTTCATTCTTTTAATGAATTTTTAAGAGTGGGGAAAGAGAGGTAGAAGGAGGAAATTAAGTTAGAAAGAGAGGGTCACTGTGTGGAAGCGTAAGGGTGTAGAGGAGAGCACTCCAATTGAGTTTTGGAGAGTACTTGGAAGGCTAGAGAAGGCTGTTGAGTAGAAGCCAGTGTGGAGTTTTTTGGAAGCAAGAAAAGTCTTTAAAAGAGCACTCGGAGCAGGAAATCCAGGTTAGGGGAGCTACACCTTATATCTATGGTTATTTGTTTATATGATGAATGTCTTGTATATGAGATAAGAAGTCTTTATCCTTGTGGTAAAAGAATGTTGGGTTTTTGGTGTGAGGGATGCTAAACCATTTTCTTGATATTACATGATTGTGTGTAGAGAAATGATTGTAAATTTATTTATGGAATTAAGGAATTGTGAAATGCATATTTGGGTTATACTTTGGTGTAAGGAGGTGTTATGTCTTGTTCTCATTATGTTTGTGATTATGTATGGAGAGTTGGTTGCATTTGAAAATATGGAATTATAAAGGGGTAATTTCGTTCTTATGGATGAAGATGATAACAAGTTTCTTTAATGCTTGAATTGATGGTGGTAGTGTTGTTTGTGATTAAGTTTATTGATAAGAAAAGATAATTTTTTTGTGTCTATGATTGTTGTCAATTTTTTGTTGTTATTGTTGTGAATATGAGATGAGATAGATGAAAAATTCACTTTGATGGTAAGGTTAAGATGTTTAATCTAATTACTTTAAATTTTGGTTTGGATGAATCAATGGGAAAATTAGGGATTTTGATCTTCATCTTGTTACCATGTGAATTTATTTGAGGTTGGGGCAATGGTTGTAAATATAACTTATTTTCCTTTGGAGTGTTAATTATGGTTGAAGTAAGCATGATTTTATAATGGGTTTTTGGTTGAGGCTACGAAATTTTGTGAACTGCGGGACGTTAGTGCTAAGTTGATTAGAAATTTTGTTTAAAGTATTTGATGAACTGAATTTATCATTTAGAAAAGTAAAGGTGGAATGTTGTATGGAATAAAATTATTTTGTTTTTGTTCTTGAGCATATGGGAAAATCCACGGTGTAATAGCAATTGGAGATATTTCCTTATGATGATGAAATTATGATTTGTGTTGGAGTACTATGAATTGGTTAAATTTGGGGTCTTGGATAAAGTTAGTGGAGTGAGTATGGTTCCTAAGGGTACTGTTAATTTTGGTTCAGGTGTAGTAAGATTTTATGAGTTTATTAAGAATTCATCAATTGTGTCAATGCTTGGGTGAATTTTAGTTCTTGGTTTTCCTCTTTCATTTTCAAAGCCAAATCAACAAGTTGTGGTAAACTACCCTAGTCAATTGTGGAATTCACTGTTTTGACTCTTGCGCATTCGAAGCCAAATCTACATGTTGTGGGAAATCCACTGGTCACTTGTGGAACTCGCTGTTTTGACTCTCGTGCATTCAAAGTTAAATCCACAGGTTGTGGAAGAATTCACAAGTCTTTTGTGGAGCTCGTTGGTTCACATTTTTGTTTTCTAGAGTTAAATCCATAAGTTGTGGAAAACTGCACTGGTCACACGTGGAATTTACTATTTTGTTGTTGTGGTTTGTTTTAACATGATGTTGTTGCTAGTTTAAAAATGTGTTGTTTATGTATTATTTAGTGTAGAATTGTCGGGTATAACACTTGTTGTTGATGGGTTGTGTGAATACATGTGAAAGCATAGATGTATATGATTGATACATATGGTGTGTGATGGTGCATTCTGAGTCCTGCTATGATTATTGGATGTTAATTATAAACGATAAATTTGGTGATTAAATAGTATTTGTATTGTGAAGGAATAAATTGAAATTAGTTTTGCTAGATGAACCAATAAAGGTAACTTTTACTGGTGTGGCGCTTGGTAGTGCAGAATAGACCTGCCAGGCGGAAGATACCACCAAAGCCTTGTAGATCACGCACATTCAAACAAGCAAAACTCCTTTGCTTCTCGATATTGCCTGGCGCAACACACTAGGCGCCAGACACACAACGCTTCCAAACCGCCTGGCGGGGGACACGTGCCGCCAGGCGCCAAGCGCCTCATCCCTCACTGCCCTGCATCTATAACCTAGCGGAACGCTCTCTACTGCCAGGCACCACGCGTACATGTTGCTCTTTGAATCCAAGCTATCGCCTGGCGGTTCCCATTTTACTGCCAGAGGCTATATCAGTAGTTGCACAATATGCAACTGGTTTAGGTTATAACTTCCTTCCTCACACTCTCACTTCACCAGTTCAATTGCCATTTCTTTTCCACACCCAGAATGCCTACAACATGCTACCACCAATCGAATTACCAACCCAAGAGTTTCTCAATTCAAATCGTGTTCTTAGTCATCATTGGTATCACTTATTCCCAATCACTTATATGCCTGCTACATCTGATATAAGCACCACTTGCCATGAAATTGAATCACTATTGATAACACCTCCAATCTCAATGTGTCAGATTTTCCTCAAGTTATTAACCTCTTCCGACGCTTATCAAATTTTCATGGATTCATCCCATTTATTATATATATTTATACGAGCTCCTACTTCTCCTTTTACTAGCATTTTTCAGTGCATTCCCTGCATTGTCTGCCTAGTCACACTTAACTACAATTTATACTTCATTGACTATCATCCCTAATTCCCCTGCACTTACTGCATCATAATAATCCCTCCTTCACATGGATTTATTCCTACTCCTCGTCCATTATTGAAGATAAAAAAAAATGAAACTTTTGTCCCATTTGATTATAAAACATTAGTTTATTAGTTAATATTTTTTCATCTCATGAGCTTTTGTATATTTATTTTTTTTAATAATTAGTAATTTTTTTGTCTTATAAATTTTTTATATTTTTTTTATAAATATAGAAATAAAAGTTATGTATCATGTGTTTTGTCATAATCATTTTTTATATTATTATCGATTTCTTTTAGTATTAAATTTTTTCTTTTTCATTACGTTTTGATAAATTATTTTTTATTTTTGAATTATTTTTAAACAAATATATTGATAAAAAATAAATTCATTTTTAAAAATTATAAAAAAATTCGACTGAAACATAATATTAAAAATATAATTGTTAGAATTAGAAAATCCTTTATTAAAATTATAAAAGTTACAGATGTAAGAAAAGAGTTTCATATGTCAATATCCGCCGCATGTTTATAAATATATTATAATCATCGTTAAAGTTTTTAACGCTACTTAGACACCAGGAGAGCATGTTTTATTTTTTTTTTGTCTAATTCTGCTGACTAAGTTATGTATTGTTTATTGTGCATATTATATTATACTTTATTTGATCCTAAAACATGTTTATCTTTCATTTCTATTATTTTTGTTCTCAAACAAGTCGTGTAGAATAAAAAAGTAAAAGTAATTTCGTCTTCTTTATATTAAATTATAAATATATTTGTTAATTGAATTATTATAATTTATTAAAAGTAATTTAAGTAATAATTTTAATTTTAATAAATTATAATAACTAGACTGAAAATGTTATTAAGAAACTAAATGATTTAACATTTTAAAGAAACTAAAACAAAAAAATCATACTGAATCAGCTGAAAATATACTTAAACATATAAAAATTATTAGTCGTTATTTCACAAAAGATCCTACCCAATGTACTGATTTAACTCCTATTAATTAAAAACATGTACTGATTTTTTCATTTGACTCATTCCAACAACGCGGTTTTATAAAAGTAAAGTAGCAACGACCAACTATGGTATCGATGTGTCCACGTTTATGAGGCACATTAGTTCATAGCAATAGTACCTAATATACAATTCTCTTCAACAAAATTATTACTAGTTTTCATGACAACATATTTCGAACACAGTTTGGTACGTAACAAACGTTAATGAATATAAATCAATGAAAGTTCAAGCATTGAGTTTGTCTTTTTCACTTGTCCATCAAGTCATGCCCAGCAAACAACAAAAAGTCAAGTAAAAGTTTTTATGAAAATAAAATATTGAAATGATTTTGAACGTTTAATACGATCTATTTAATGGTTTTACTCAATATCACATAAACAACAAATAAGTTGTTATTTGTTATTTTACTGTCTTGCGAGATTTATCATGGCTCAAAATAATAATCAATTCAAAATAGAAAATATCTTTTTAAAATCAAACGACATCTTAATTTCAATGATACATAATTCGTTTAATTCATTCAAATGCCTTTTAAAAATAAAATTATGATATAAATATAAACTTTCAAAGTACATAATATATACAAATCCTAATAATTCTATATTAAGTTGACCTAAAGTTGAAAAAAAAGTACAATGCTTAAATTTAAAAGAATTAAAAAAAATCATATTCCCATTACGTATCACCTTTTAATATCATTAGAAATTAATTTACACAAAAACGCCAAAAAAGATAAAATCCATAGACAGTATAGTAGTTTAGATCTTTGAATTGTTTGAAGAAATTAATGAAACGCGCGGTACTTTTCTTTCTTAGTACATAACCGAAAGCTTTAGCTCACTTAATATCGAAATGCATACTTCTTTTCTGGTTCCATATTACTTTTTCTTTATTACATTGAAATGAATCACTTTATTAAACATCATGCATAAAGTTAGAGTCGTCAAAACAGATCATCTGACACAACCCGGTCTAACTCACCACGAGTTGGCTATTTAATGAGTTAACCCAACCCAGCTTATTAACGAACCTAAAAATTTCGAACATGGCTCGATACACCACGAGTTAGTGGATTAAACGGGTTGACTCACTTAATTAAAAAAAAAATTCTTCAATCTTAAAAAAACAAAATTATAATTTTGATTAAAATCTAAATAAAGTTAAAGCATATTATAAGTTCATAGGTTTAGAGAAACTACATTCAACCGAAAGAAAAGGTACTAAAAGCCAAAATAAAGTGACATTAAGTTGATAAATGTGACTTTGGTGTGCCATTTTACTTTTTGAATTTTTATTTTATACACTTTTACACAATTGTATTTATTCTAAATATTTATATAAAGTTGTATAACTAATTTTACGTAAAAAATGATGAGTTATACTAGTTTAGAGAGAGAATTAGGGAGAGAAGAACATTTAGGGTTTTCATTCTCTTTAATATAATTTAATATTTAAAATTTATGGTGGGTTGGTGAGCCAATCCGGCTCACCACGGGTTCAATCCGAGTGAGCCAAGTTCTTAGTGGACCGGGTCAAATTTTTGCTCGTAACAAAATTTCTAATTTTCTTTTAACCTAACTCGACCTGAACTCATGGTAAGACAGGTTGACTCGCAGGTTATAATATATTTTGACATCTTTACATAAAGTTGTGTATATTACCATTATTATAGATTTTTTAGTATGGGATTGGTATGTAGCGTGGTAAATGGAACGCTTAATGGAATCATATAAGTCGCATATTAAATTTTTATTTTTCTCTTTGTGAATTAAAGTACAATACAAATGTAAGAACTTTATAATTTTCTATTACATATTCTTTTGTATCATACATGTCTATGAACATGTCGGTCAGATGTACTCGACCTAACTATATCCGATCAAAGCGACATCATATCGATCATGTCTTTAACTTTGGCAAAATGAGATTAAGTTAAGACAAAGGCAAATGAAAATGCAGTAGGAGTTTGTTTAAGACAAAGACAAAGGCAAATGAAAGCTTTATGGTATCTACAAGAAGAAAGATGGTTGGAGCAAGAGAAGTAGAAAAATCTCAGGCTAACATAGTCGCTATGTTTAAGATGCAAATGAAAATGCAGTAGGAGTTTGTTGAGTTTAAGAAAAGAAGTGTTGAGCATATGAATGCCCAAAGGTAGAAAAATGCCAAGTTGGGGAGGAAGGTAGAAAAAGGTGAGAAAGTGAAGGAGAATCCACACAATACATTTTCTATGCAAAATGTCACACCAATGACTGAGAAGGGAATACATCATAGAATACATTTTTTGCTCCTTGCCCCTTGATGAGTTCAAACTTTTGCCCTCATTTAATATTAAAATTTGGGGATTTAATAGGATTTTTGTACTTAAGGATTGATTTAATTAGGATTTGTGATTATTGGATTTATTGAGTATGTAAGTTAAAAATGGCGTAAAAATTGATTTTAGTTGTATAAAATATTATTGGATATTCTAACGTTTGTTAATGCAGCTGGAATTTAATTTGGGTCATTAAAAGTGTGGATTTGAAATATTTAAAGTTGCAAAATAAGTTCAAAATCAAAAAATTCTGGAAAGGAATAATTTAGGAGCTAAATGCACCCCCAATTTTTATTTTACACACTCTTCTTGCAAGTGGACCACCTAAAAACCTGTTCTGCACCCCTAGTGTTTACTAAGTTGCACCCCTCCTACCACTTAAACTCCACTCAACCAGATCATGCCATGTAACAATCCTCCATTAATTAATCTGTCCAACCACATGATGACACGTGTTATGATCCTCTACTCACTAAATTGACCAATCAGAGCTTGCCATGTCACCATCTCCAAAACAGAAACCCTGGTTTCCATCTCTTCAAGTTGCAGCACTTGCACTGCGCCGACAGCCACCGCAAACCTCTGACCACCGCGTGATCCAACATCACCGTCAGCCAGAACCACCACTGTAACTCCCCATTTAAAATCGCGCCATCAACTTCATCACATGCAGAACCTTTACGTCATGAACAACACCATGCAGCAGCCAAAGCAGACCTCCATGGCAATGACACCTGTAGTTTTCGACGCCAATCTTCTCCCTCAAGAGCACACAGATCGTGGGTTCCGTCAACCTCCATTGCTCCATCTTCTCTCACGGACCACTACAACAAGGCAACCATCACCATCTTCGCACCTGTAGAAAACACGAAGTCACCATGCTTGACACCTTCAATGGCAGCACCACCGCCAATCTGCAACAGCGAAACCTTCACGCATCCACCATAACAGCTCTGGAATAAGTTCCAGACTCCTGGAATAATCAATTATCATGTGGGATAATCGATTATCATGACCCTGCCCAAATTACTCAAATTCATTTTGGAATAATTGATTATTACTTATAATAATCGATTATCTGCTCATAAAAATATTTTCTAGAATCCATATCATGAAACAATAATAGATTATCACCTAGAATAATTGATTATTGCACGACGTTGGGCGAGAAATTTTCAAAAAGTAGTCGTTGTAACGGCTAGATTTGCTTTGATTCTATCATTATAACTGTTGGCAGCCTTCTCCCTATAAATTGTCACCCCCAATTTTAACTATTCACGCAGATAAGTAAGCTTCTCATCATTTGCCCTTTTTTGAAACCCTAAAGACCCATTCAGTGTTATCTCTCACTCTCAAAAATCAATGCCACGTCCAACTCAACCTTCTACTCAATCTGCATCCATTGAAGGCTGGATCTTTGATGAAGAATGAAGATATGAATTCATTCAAATCTGGAAAAACAAGGCAATCATCTCTCTAGAGTACATCAATTCTCGAAAATTCACAACTACAGGTTTTGAATTTCCTGCTCTATTTAATTTCCAAGGCATCCAATAGTTTGTGGAAATGCAGGGAAAATATTATCCTGATCTTGTTCGAGTCTTCTACTACAATCTCAAAATTAGAGATGAAGTGGCTTATTCAAGGGTAAAAGGAGTAGACATTATCATTGATAATGATATTTGGGAAAATGTGGCAAAATTTCCCATCAATGATGTTGTTGAATCCATTCTTAATGGGATTGCTGGCTTCAATCGAATCTTAGCCTATCAATCCTTCTTACGCAACCCAACACAGGATGTTGGCGGACAATTATTGACTGGAGGACTCAAAATGGATGAAAGACTCATCCATTATTTAATTGTTTGGATTTTGTGTCCTGTTGCACCAATTGTTGGATCTTCCAGTGGTGCCGGATCATCCTTCTCCATAGAAGACAACATAGCAAACATGAACAAAAGGCTAGAAGAATTATTTCTTCTCTCTAACTCACGTCATGAAGAGGTTGTCGGCTTAATTAGGGGGATTGATACTAGAATTTCCCATCTAGAACATAGGTTTCATGAGGAATTCACTCATGATGATGACATAAGTGCAGAATTTTAGGGGGAGGATTTCTTTCTAACTTATGATTTGCCACTGTTTGTACCCTTTTTTAATTTATGAATAATGAATGATTAAGTGTTTCATTTTTCTTGTGTGATATAAAGGTTATCCAATTTATGGGGAGCTTTAGCATTTTCTCAAATGATCAAAAAGGGGAAGAATAAGTTTAAAAGAATACATTATTTTATCTTAACCATTCTCTTTGTAAGTCTCTCAATTGCAGGAAGCAATAGGTACTTTAAACATATTTTGATCATCATCAAAAAGAGGGAGATTGTTGGCAAAAAGAAGGAAGCCTATTGATTTTGAATGATGATCAAGAATTGAATGATGATCAAGCAAGAATGAAGACAAAATGTTTAAATGTTTAGATGTTTATCTTGTAAAATAAAATAAGTGTGTTGTCGAATAGTTTAATTAAACTTAGAATCAGCAGCATAGCCTTCGTCTCTCTAAAGCTTCTTATTTTTTGAAAAACTGCAGTGATAATCAATTATCACTAATAATAATTGATTATCTATGTAAAACTTTTATTTTTTTGAAATCCTACTAGAATAATCAATTATCTCCTGTAATAAATGATTTTCCTGTTCAAAATTTGTTTTTCAGAAAACCTACTAGAATAATCGATTATCCTAAGTGATAATCGATTATCCTTGGCAGTTGGAACATGACGTTTCAGTTTTTAACCTAATTTTCGAAAACCCTATTTAAGGAACTACAGTTCAACTTCGAAAATACCCTTTTGAGAAGTTAGAGTGCTAAGTGTTGTGACTGCAAAGAGAGTTCTATGAGTGTTCTCAAAAGAGCTTTGAAAAACCTTGTGTGAGTAGAGCGATAACTTTTGCTGTGAGGGTTTTCTAGGAGATTGAGTGCTGTTGCTGTTGTTAGGAAAGTTAAGGTGTAGGTTCTTTGTGTGATTCAGAGAAAGGTGTTCATCTCTTGTGTCTTCAAGAGAGGTATTTTCTTTCCCTATTCTTTTGTTATCTGATTGTAATATGATATTTGTTAGTGATTGAGTTAATCTCTTTATTTGAATAGATTAACAACTGGACGTAGGATCTTTTGATCTGAACCAGTATAAATTTCTGTGTCATTTCCTCTTCTCTATCTCTTTTTATCTACTATTGCTTTTAAAGGAATTGATATTTAAATTAATCAGTAAAATTTTGGAAAAATTTTAAAGTATTAATTTTAATACTAAAAACCAATTCACCCCCTCCCTCTTGGTTTTTATCCAAATGCTTAAATATTCCGTTGCGTGAAGTTGAACACCATTGATGAGTATTCTTGGTGCAGCAAAGTCTCCAAATCCCACACTCCACGATTGCAACAGTAGCAGCCATCATTGCCATCTACACCTCCAACCAACGAAAACCCTAATTCTAGAGAGAGAGTGTACCACCTGACAACCTCTCATAGGGCAATCAACTGGTCATATTTGGTGAAACAAGTCAAATGGTTAAAGCATCAGTCAACTCTGGTCAAATTCTAGTCAATATTGCAAAAATGGTTAAACAAGAGGGGCGGAATTGGAAATTGGACAGAAATTAAGTTGCTAATTAATTAAATAAAGATAAAAGATTTCAGCAACCAAACAGATAAAGTCCAAGTTCAATCGAATCCTATATAAAGAGATCCAAGGGAGCAGAAGAATGACACTTAGCAACTCTCTAGTTTTGGCAGATACCATCATCCACCACATCTCTCATTCTTCCTTTCCTTTTATTTTTCTTCTCTTCATCATATTATCATGTATTCCATCCAACCTATGGAGCGCTAAGCTTTTAGGGTTGATTCCACTATAATTTCTCAATTAGATTCTAAGGTTAGATGAATTAATGTATTTGTTATTTTGATTCTTGTTGAGATTTATTTTTCATCTATGTCTTTTGATTCTTAATCTAGTAAAAGTAATGATTTTTACATTATAGCAAGTTAGCATAGTGTTAAATCTACATAACATAACAATCGTATGAGTCTAAGGGTTTTTAAATTTTGATTAAGAAGTTACTTTGATTAATTTAAAAACTTTCATATGATTACATGAGTTTTTGCTAATAATTGAGAAGTTACTTTGATTAGAGGTAAAAAACTTATATTAGAATTAATCAAGAAGTTACTTTGATTGATTAACCTTTTACTAGATATAAGGGGTAAAAGAATAGACATGATTAAGACTAGTAATGTTTAATTGAGAAGTTACTTTGGTTAAATTTACTAGGATTAATCTATAAAGTTCTTGCTTTTAATTGAGAAGTTACTTCGGTTAAAAGTGAGGACGTCAACAAATTAATTAAGAAGTTACATTGATTAATTTGAAATCTTCAACAAGAAATCAATAACAATAATCTTTAAAAAACCAATGATGAATCCTATTTTGAAAGAGCAGTGGAATTGACCTATTTACTATTACTATGTTTACAATCTTTTATTTGTGTGTCATTTATTCTTTGCATATAAAAACCTCATATTTTTATAGTTACTAGTTTTAATTGCATTTAGGATAGATTTTTTATAAAACTCAAATATTTGAACTCAATTCCGTATTCATTGAGAGATGACTTAGGGTTAGCTTAACCCTAACTAGTTTGTTCACTACTAACTTGGCAATATTGAAGTTGCTAAAGTTAAGTAGTAGTAATTTGATCGTTTAACGACAGCGATATCAAATTTGGTGTCGTTGTCGGGGAATACGGTTAGTATTCACACCAATGACTGAGAAGGGAATACACCACAAAATACATTTCTTTCTCCTTGCCCCTATCATAGGTCCTTTGTGGATGGCATCATGGAGGTTTCTGATGAAGGATTGACTCCAACTAAGGATGGAGGCACATGCTTAAGAAGACTAAGCATGTTTAGAAACTAAGTTCACTAATCCTTCATCCATGTTCACTTTTGTCATTATATTTGAAATTCCCTAAGTTGACTTAGTTGAATCAACCTTAGTTGACTTGTTAACCTTTGACTAGGTTTGACTTGTTGACTAGAGTTGACTTGACTTAAGCCAACATGTTAATCCTTATTTATGTGTTTTGTAGGTTTAAGTAAGGTTAATTATGGTAGGTGATGTGGCACAACCTTAATAGGTGGAAGAAAGAGAAAGGGCAAAAATCATGAAGTAAAAGGCATAAAGCAAGTGTACCTATGTACCTTTGGTCTCCTTTGTTTTTATCACATTTCGGCCACATTTTGGAGACATATGAGGCACCTTCTTTGTCTCCTTTAGTGCTAGAACGAAATTAGCCTTGCACACACCATAGTTAGCTTTTTGTCTCTCATTTTTGTAACCTTTTTTGACCTAGTTTCTAGATGCTAGGGTTAGGTTTTTGTTGAGACATCCTTAGGTATCTTTTATTTTCTTAAAGGCCCCTAAACTCTTCTATTTAAGGGGTGCTCTACCACTTGTACAAGGGTTGAACATTTTGAAGTAAAAACACTCATGGAGGTGGTAAAATAAATTGATTAAAGTTTCATGACACCTTAAAGATAAATCCAAGAAGAGGAAACGAACAACTGAAATTAGGGGTGGGCAAAAAATTTAGTTTTTCTAATCTGCTCTCTTTTTAATCTGTTTTGCTCCATTATTAATCCATTTAATCAGATATGAATTTTTCTTTTATCTGTATTTTATAAATTTTTTCAGATTGGATTTCTGTTTTAGTTATATAAACTAAAAATAAAAAGAATCCAAAATTTAAATTAGATTATATTCAGATAAAAATAATAATCTGAACCTAATTTCAATGTTCCAGATTAAAAATTTTTGAGAACCCTAAATCCTCTTCTCTTCTTCTTCTTTGCTCACCCCCAAAATTTCGAGAACCCTCTCTTCCTTTGCTTCTTCTAGCTTCTTCTATGCTTCACCCCCAAAATTTTGAGAACCCTAAACCCTCTCTTCCTCTGCTTCTTCTTGCTTCTTCTGTGCTTCACCCTCAAAATTTTGAAAACACTACGGTTGATTGATTGAAGGTATTTGAATCTCTTCTCCATTTCAATAATGTTGCTAGTTTCTCCTCTGTTTTATCTATTTTAAGTCTATTCATTCATTTGTTTGATTTGATTTTAGAGAAAGAATCATATTGCTGCGTTTCTCTCTTATCCATTCCAATAATTCATGTTTCTCTTCTATTTTATCTAGTTTTAAGTTTATTCATTCATTTGTTTGATTTGGTTTTAGAGAAAGAATCATATTGCTGCGTTTTGATCCACACTGCATTTTGATCGAGAATTGGTACCCAACACTGACTGCATCCCAGGTCTATTTTCTGCACTTTCACAACTCAAATTTGGTAGGACAACTTGTTTTATAATACTTGAGTATAAAAGATTTTTTTATACTGTGAAGTGTATACTGCATCCCAAGTTGTTAATTATTAAAATTGAATGGTCAGTCATTTATCGATGTGGTGTATACTGTGAAGTGTGTTCATTTTATGGTTGTTTGTTATTGTAAGACTTGATGTGTGCACATCTAAGAAAAAAGTATGTCACTTGTCTTTGCACAGCAAGGTGGATATATTCCTTTTGGACAACTATTTTTAGCATTAAAACAACACTGGGTGTATGCAGGCTAGAAATTTTTTTTATGGTTTCTTAACTATAAAGACCAGCAAGTATATTGAGACTAAAATATTATGAGGGCCTTTTTTGCTAGTCTTCAGCTTGTGTGATTCAAACGTAATGCTTGTATAGGGTGCTTTGGTCTCTAAAATTTGTTTTGATTGTCGATTCATGCATAAAGTGATCAAACAACTTTATTACTTTCTTTTCGTTTTGTTACACTTCCTTGTGTTGTGTGTGTATCTATATGTTTCTTCTTCCCTATTGATTTTGTTAGAGGCATATGGATAATACAACCGTTGCTTGTTGTCCAGAAAACTGCTAGAAGTGGTCTTCATATCTTACTTGGAGGGGTTTGTGCTTTAGCAGTGGTGGTTTTCTTCTGCTTTGTAAGTACTTTGTGTCCCTTCCTTTTGCTCCCATTGTATTTTACTGAAGAAGTTTTATTCAGATTTTTTTATGTTTGGACGAATTCACACTTGACTATGTTTTTATCCTACTCGAATGGGATTGTCTTTTAGGAAGATACCTGTGGCCTTGTACCAAAATAAACACAACAATGCCTTTAAAAAACAATTGAATAGATGAATGAACAATTTCCAAATTTTGGATTGGATTCTCCTCTTTTGTTTTAGTCCCAACAATTAGTGCTCTTGTTGAGGGTTGGGTCACGGAAAGGACTACCTCACATTAAGTAGGATAAAGTACTTTAAAAAGCCTTGAGGTTCTCTCACTTATTTGACTAGTATTTATGGTTGTACTCTCATCTTGTGCTTAAAAATACAATACATGCTTGATCTCACTGGCATATTCATAACTGCACTTTTTTTTATTTGAATCATGGTGTTAAAGTCTGATTCGTTTCTTTTGTATACTTGTGGTTATTGCAGTTTGTGCTTACCAGACTCGTTTGTTTATAACACATGTATATTCTTACAAATATCGATTCAGGCTATTAGATGTCTTTTTCTTAAGTCTACAGTGGATGCTCGTGAGTGCAGTCTCATTCACTGTAAATATCCTATTTCTGAATATATTCTAACCATTCATGATCTTAAGTACTTTAGGAGGTACTCATTTGACTAAATTCAAGACTTATTATATGTCAACATGATTGCAACTATGTTTTGTTTTGTTTTTAAGAGTTTGAGTGAAGCACTCCTGATGCACAAACTCTTGTTGGGGCCTTTCTTTTGTACATGATATGATTTTGATGTTCACTCACCCATTCAACCTCAATCTTAAAAACTCACAATGAATCACTCACTCATTCATGAACTCAATCAATCACTCAAATCACGTACGTATGGCCTATGTTGTTACCAGTTTCACTCATTTATTCCAACTTTTCTATTCGTAATTGCTAATACATATGTTAATGGCCTATTAAAAAAATAACAATTGTTTTTATAATGTTTAATACGAAAATCAATAATCTATATTTTATTTGAAAAGTTTTTTTTTCTATATTTGTAAACAAATTGTCTGTGAACTTCAATACTGATTAATTTGGCTATAGTTATAGGGTTCAAAAGAAAGGTTTATTATTTGTGTTAAAGTCCATGTACTTAAGGAACCACTCCCCACTACCTACTCCTATTGACATGAGATGGGATTAAATAATAATGAAAACTTTTTTTTTTCAATGTACCAAATCTAGTTTCTT
>Ga0209589_1003598_pt1 | contig 27024 bp, 27 predicted proteins | sample CowpeawhiteBW_FD_187525 | JGI IMG/M metagenome (GOLD analysis project Ga0209589, IMG submission 187525) | Root nodule microbial communities of legume samples collected from California USA - Cow pea white BW (SPAdes) (version 2) | ecosystem: Host-associated > Plants > Roots > Nodule | place: USA...
TATACAATATATATATATATATATATATATATATATATATATATATATATATATATATTAAGGAAGTTTTAATACACTATCTTTTTTATATGACTTATATAGACCTTTACATTACATATTAGAAGACTTATATACATATTTTAATAATCTCTTTCTTTATATATTTATTTCTAATTTTTTAGATCTAGATTATCCGAAGTGATGTATTAGTTTTTAGTTTTCTTTTTAATGAATTGATACTGTTATCAGGTTATTAGTACCAAAACTCATCAACAAAAACTAGAAACAAAGGCCCAAAATGCAATACATGAACAAATCCCAAAGATGCAATACATGTATAAGCACTTTCCAATGCAACAATTATTAACAAAGAGAACAAAATAAAAATGTTTTAAAAGTGTGGATTTAAATAAAACTCCTAAAAATGTTTTCAAATACTTTCACAAATTATTCAAATTAGAGGTTGATAGGATTTTTCTAAAACTATGGTATAAAAAATTAATCAATCAGTGTAATATTTGGTGAGCACAAATTCATTAATTTGAAGAGTAGTTTTTAATTATTCAATTTATTAGATCTTGATGATTTTTCTTTTTAAATGATTCATAAACGAATAAATCAATCAAAAACGAATATCTCGACACGAAAAGAAAAAATTTCATGATAGTCAAAATATGAGATCTCACCATCCATACACTGATATAGATTGTGAACCGATATTAAGTTAGAGGAATGGAAAAAATAGCGATAGAACCGAACAAAAGTATTATGTAACACGATGGGATTATTTAACTACTATGTTCGTTGAAACAATAATGGATTATAACAACTGAGAAATATTACTTAGAAGAGGCAGCTATATCTGAGTACGATATTAGTGTACAAACACTTTTTTTTATATATTTTTTTATATATTTTTTTATATTTTAAGAGAAGAAAGAGAATTCACATAATTGATTTTAAACTGTTACAAGTATGAGAATGATTAATAGTTCTGTTCGTACAAGAGGGATAGCATTGATATAGCTTATGCGATTGTTTTATAACAAGTACGGTTGAATATCAAAAACTTATTAATAACTTATTATGTAGACAAATATTTTTATTTTTTTAATTAAAATTTAGAATTTTATTTTAACAATCCGGTTTTATTTGTAAATTTTAAATAGGTATTCAGAATAATATATATTATATGTAGACCATGATAATATAAATGGTGCTCTTCTCTTTAAAGAGGCGTGTAAGATCGAGAATTTAAAATCCATTTGAACCCTAAAATCGGAAAGTTTCACGGACGTTTCTGCGTTTATGTATTGGTGCGATTCTAATTCTTATTACTTTCTCAACCTTTCCGATTTAATGATTTCAATGAGAATATTGTTTTCACTCTGATTTTTTAGTTGTCTTATATGAATTTTTCGAATTATATGTTCAGTATTTGCGAGTTAATGTTTGCTCGTTCAATACTCGATTCAAATTAGGGTTTTTGATAATACCCCTAAATATTCATCTACCCCACGGGTCATTTCGTTCTTTACTTTCTAGAAATTTTATTTGGAAAAAAAATTGTCTTCAATAGTGTTTTGTTTTCTGGGACAGAGATGTCATCGTATGACAATGTTGTTGGTGGGAAATTGAAGCTGAAGGGGAAAGCGCTGGATGTGGCCGGTGGGGTGAAGAAGAAGAAAAAGAAGAACAAGAGAAACCAAGATCAACTTCTGCAAGTTGCCGAAGATGATATTTCAGCAGGTTGATTCATATTTTTGTGTTCTTTGATTAACGTTTCTGACTCTAATTATTTTATCTGTGTGATGTTTTCATTATGGCTGAGTAAAACATAAAATAAATTGTATGGTATGGCTGACTCAAAGATAAAAAATTTGTATGTGTTTTGTGGTCAAGGTAAGCGATAGCCGCAATAATCTTAATCGGGTTAAACCCTTCAATTTATGTGTACATATATTTTTTTTGTTGCCCTTAAGTATGATAAGAGGCAATGTTATGGGAGCTTTGAGTATGAAAGATAGGTCTTAGATATCATAACTTTGCATACAGAGGCACTGTTCTGTCTTTGTGTTAATTTTGTGTGATAGTTGTGTTGAATTGAGCATAGATTATGGTGTTGTATACGTAATGTTATTTGATTTAGGTGGAAGTCCAGAAGAAGGTAAAGATGGTAATGAAGAGGATACAAATACGGCGAGGGAATTGAGCAGTGGGAAAGGGAAGGTTGCCCATTATGATGATCATCTTACTCCGGCAGAGAGGAGATACATAGAGCAGAGGGAGCAACTTGATGTTCACAGATTGGCAAAGATTTCTAATAAATCTCACCGTGATAGAATTCAAGATTTCAATCAGTATCTTGCAAACATGAGTGAGCATTATGATATTCCTAAAGTTGGTCCTGGATGATTGGTTCACTGCGCTTTGCGAGTATGAAGCCAAATCCTTTATCACTTGTATTTGTGGGTTAATTTCAATGCCGTGTGCATTTATCACTATACATTAATATTTTGTTTTGGACCAATCTGTATTTCGTATAATACGTATGTTGTTGTCTTCAACGAAATTTCTTCTTTTTTTATTAATTGTGCAAGGGGAAATGCATAATGCACAGAAGCTGATATGGTTACAAGGAATTTTAACGTGAAAAACGATTACTTGTTTAAGGCTGGAAATGTTTAAATCATATTTAGCATGTCAAATAGTTTTAGTACATGTTACATTGGAGCATTTCTTTATTAAGTACAAAAATAATGATTCTACCTTAAAATAAATGAGGGGATCAGATATATTTGTTAGTGACGAAAGAAATAAAAGAAACGGATAGAACCATGCTTTATTGTTGTTACACATTTGAGTATTAATAATACGTCATTGTTTTGTGTTGAAGTGATTTCTTATATAGGTGCGTTTCGAGGTTGCTTGATTTGTTGCAGGTAAGAGAATGGACAGTTTTCAGAGCGTGTTAATTACTTATAAATATAGCGAAGTTTAATTGAGTAGTAAAGTAATATATTGTGACGAGATAATACGTGGTTATGGGGAGAGGGTTTGTTTGTATGAACAGGGCCAAGAACTGTGGTTGTAAAAGTCCATCACCAAGGACTTCTGTTCTGTGTGTGAGCACTGGCCCATCAAGTTGGGCTTTAAAAATATGAACGAAAACCTAAATATATCTATTATAATAACTTCATATTCAAGGTCCCTATGTTTTTATGTTCTTTTTCTTTTTAATAAGATCTTCTATTATAACACCAATGTCTAACAGTCTAGTATGAACTTTTTAAAAAAATGTAATGTCTAATATGAACTTATTTAAAAAATGTATGATAATAACCAATGTTATAATAACTAGATTGTTTAATTAATATATTCCTTATCATGACCAATGATAAATGCTATGCAATATCACAATGTATAAGAATGATACTTGGTTAATTTATAATTTGTAGTTCCTTATAGATATGCTTAAAACGTAATCACTATGGTTCCAGAAATAGTTATGTGGCGCTATTGTTATGAAGGGTGCGGGAAAAGAAGATCGTTTAAATATTATTAGTAGCTCTAAATTTGACAAGCAAAATAATTCGAATAAATACTCATTGCTACAAAAAAGTCCATCTATGAAATACAGGATTCAACATGATCCACATCCCCCAAAAATTCCAACCCTGTGAATCCAGAATCCTCATGCCCTCAGGCATTTAATGTTCTAAAATAATTTTATTCTCCTAAATACATATCGAAAGAGCGACGTTTCGTTTCTTATTCTCAATAAACAAACTGGGGATTGACTTAAAACACATGATTACAGCTACACATGAAACTAGATCAAAAGCCAAACCAGCACCAAGAAAGGAAATAAATGTGATATGAATGAATCAAACAGTGAAATACGAGAACGCTGGGAACGTTGCAACCTGGTACGCTAGATTGCCTCTTAAATAGGATTAACACAATATTTGCGCAAACTACCCACATCATCTTCGTTCACCGGGTTTCATCCTCAAGGTTGCGGAAACCGGTAGTTAGGTCCTCGTGTAACTTCTGAAATTTGGCGACCAAAGCAGCTTCACCTTCTGCTGGATCCTCAAATTTCTGAGACCTGCAATGACAACAGATTAATAGAATAAGACCTACTTCATATGTCAAAATAAGTCATCATGTGTAGCACTACAACTACTCACACTAATCGATAGAAGAGATCTCCCACACGATGCTTGATGAGGGAGTAAGTTATCTTCTGACCATCTGAACCAGCTCCTCTCTCTACTGCCTGCACATGTAGCCAGCCTAGATTAAATTTCTAACCTTTGAACGCAATTTAGCCATCTTGACTGAAATTTCTTCAGGCAAGACTATTAACACATTGGCTGAGGTATCATAATGAATGCAGAACACAGTAAGAAACAATAATATCTTGTCCCAATCTGAGAGGGAGGACAGACATGATGCAACGAACTAAAAACAAAATCCATCTCTGTTTACATGGATTTTTTTTATAATACAAACAAAACTAAACCATTGTCGGATTCCTTAGACCATCCATACCTGATTGGCCAAATTGTAGAAATGGATAATGTTACGCATCATCCAAACAGACTTGTAGAAGGGACAGAATTTGTCATATCTATCACAGTCACACAAAAGGTCGCAACATAAGAACAGCAAATAGAAGATGATATAATACATACTAAAGAAGTTAACCAATTACAAAGAACTTACGGTGTGAAGGCATTTTGAGCAAGATAATCCTCTCTCAAAAGCTTTGCAGTTTCTAAGGTGATCTTATCTCCTTCAGCTAAAGCATCCTTGCCCACAAGCTGGAGTACAACACAGGAAATAAATTATCCAGTTGTAGAACAAAAGGGTACACATCCTAACAAATTTTCTGAATTACAAACACCATAATTTAGTAGCATTCAGAGCTCCACCCATCAGGTTATGCGTCAAATTGATACCCAAGTTTTGACTACATAATGGTCTGTCGACATGTTGCTTATGATACCTCATCTATTCTCAGAAGATGCTAAACGATTCTTAACCCCATCCTATGCATGGGTGTATATTTTAACAAACAATCAACATGATAGAACCAACAACACACCTGGACAATTTCATTCAGGTCATCTTCTCTTTGCAGAACTTCACGAGCTTTCGTCCTAATGTTTATAAAATCTGGATCAAATTGTTCGTAAAAGGATTCGAGTGCCTAAAGATACCAAAAAGTAAATATTATTTGAAAAATTATGGAACAAAAACATGAAGTATATGCATACAGGTGAACACAGCAGGAGAATGAGTTACTAAGAAACCAACTTCAGGACATACCGTTGAGTATTTTGAATAAGAAATAAGCCAGTTCACCGAAGGAAAGTGCTTCCTCTGAGCAAGCTTTTTGTCCAAACCCCAGAAAACCTGTCAATCAGCGAATATCAACTTATACAATCAATCGGAAGTCATTGAAGGATAGGTAAAAGAGGAACTAACTAGATGGATATTCATAGTGATATATTGGTGGACATTAGTCAAAACAACCTGAAGCTTATCGCTGACTTACAGTTACCACTTAACCATATTTGAAGGTAAAGTTTTACCTGAACTATGCTGAGGGTTGCAGATGTCACAGGATCTGAGAAATCTCCTCCAGGTGGTGAAACAGCACCAACAATTGTTACACTACCGGTACGTTCAGGGCCTCCAAGACATTTTACTTTCCCAGCACGTTCATAGAAAGAGGCTAAACGAGCAGCAAGGTAAGCAGGATATCCACTATCTGCAGGCATCTCAGCCTGTGGAAGACAACAATATCATCAAATACACTGACCAAGGTCCATTCCTCATGTGTTTCAATCATAATTGTATATAAATGGTCTAGTTTATACAAGTCAGGAAAGAAAATTCAACTTCTCAAAATAAAACTACAAAATAATATATGTATTTTAAGCACACAAAAATAAAATAAACAATTTTCCTTACAGGCAAGACTTATTAACTACTATTAGGGCAATAAAATTCTCACCAGTCGTCCAGAGATTTCACGCAATGCTTCTGCCCATCTAGATGTAGAATCAGCCATCATACTGACATTGTAACCCATATCTCTAAAATACTCAGCTAATGTGATTCCTGCAATTAAATAAAAAATTCAGTACAGAGGTCAAAATAGTCCATTATAAGGGCAAATATAACAAAAATAAAGCCCAATGAAAATTAATAAATATGCAGAATATTTTTGACACTAAGCACAGATCTACAACAAAGTTTATTGCAGAGCAGTGGCAGAGATATGCAACTGATTGAAATCCTACAAGACTTTCACAAGACAACTAAATTATACTTGGCAATTCAAGAGAATTAGTATATATTAATTCTCGACAATAAAGGGATGTTCTAGAATTTAAGAGCTACAAAGTCACCTGTATAAATTGAAGCTTCACGGGCTGCCACGGGCATGTTTGAAGTGTTAGCCACTAGTGTTGTACGCTTCATGACAGATTCTTCACGACCATCAGGTAATGTCATTGTAAGTTGGGGGAAATCCATGAGGACCTGAACAATCATTCAATTAGTTTGCCAACTGCAAAATAAGAAACACAGTATTTTGATACAGGTAACTGAAAAAGAAAAAACATACCTCTGCCATTTCATTTCCACGTTCCCCACAACCGACGTAGACAACAGCATCAGAATTGGAATACTGCCAAAAGGGGGGAAAGAAAAATTACAGATAATATTTATAAATAAAAGCCTTTATGTCTTAATGGGGTGTATTAGGTCGAGAGTTATCCCAAGCACAATACAGTTTCACCCGGTGACTAGTTCATGAGTTTGAATCTCGAAGCAGACTCCTTGTTGCATAAGGCTGCATACACCCCCCACCCTCCCAAAATTCCTCCAAAAAGCAAGTTAGTTAAGATGTATTAAGTTTACCTTAGAAAGAGCCTGACTGATAACCGTTTTCCCACAGCCAAAAGCTCCAGGTATGGCACAGGTCCCACCAAGAACTGAGGGGAAAAGGGCATCAAGAACACGCTGCACAAAACAGAAGTCATTAGGCATGAAAATGATCACAATTACATCATGGATGAGACAATTGATAACAACTGAGTTTACCTGACCAGTAAGAAGAGGAGTATCAGCTGCAAGTTTTGATGCAACAGGCCTTGGGGTACGTACAGGCCAGGTCTGAAAATGGGTAAAGTACACACAAGGATCTTGTAGTGTAAAATACTGATAAGGAAAAGCAATACTTCAATGAAGTTACTACAATGAACAAAATAAATGGTTAAAAACCTGAAGCATGGTGAATTTCTTTGTGACACCTTGAAACTCAAGTTCCAATACAGTATCCTGAAAATAATGGAAGAATTAAAATCATAGATTGCAGAGAATATGAGAAGCTACTGAATGCGAGAATAGAAATGTTGAATATGTATGTAAGTTTCGCAATCCTGCAATCATCAGGAAAACATGAAGAAAAGAGAAAGAGAGGTCGTGAATATCTCCAAAAAGATGTCAGAAAGCAAATAATGGACTAAAACATTACCATCTCCCAAAAAAAGCACAATACATAATAGTAAAGGAGTTAAAAAAAACTGACCGTTATAGAATATTGGCCAGCGGGTGCAATGTAGGTAATCTTTCCCATGGCATCAGGAGGAAGTGCAATATGGTGTTGCATTAGAGTGTTCTCAAAAACAGTCTGCAACGGTAAATAATTCACAAGATTTAGAAAACAAACAGATGCATAAAACAGGAACAACTTGCAAGCCAACCTAAAGGCAACAGAAACATACAGCATATAAATCTCCACCAGTTAATAGGTCACCTTCACCTGTCATCAGTGAATAAGGTAGAATATCATAAAAAAATGGTCCATGTAATTCATACTGTATAGAAATTAATAATAAAAAGAAAAATAATTTTATTTCTTTAGTACCAATTTTCTTAGGCTGAAATTCCCAAAGTGTATCTTTGTCAAGTGCTGGAACAGACACACCCCGAGGAATATAGACATCGCCAGATCTTTTAGCAATAGTTTTCAAAGGCCTCTGTCACAATAAAGAAACATTTACGTTAGAAACAGCACGCAAGAAAACGAAAACTTAAATCATCATTAATTAGTTAAAATATAGCAATTGAAGTGAGATAGTCCTTAAATGCTTTGCTTAGGGAAAAAGCACACCTGAATTCCATCAAAAATATTCCCCAATATTCCAGGCCCCAACTCCACGGACAACGGCTGTTATAAGAATACTGATTATCAGCTGAAGTTCGCAGTAAGAATTTAAACATAAGAAAAAGGTATACAGAATCTGACCTTGTGTGTCCGTAACACTGGATCATTAACCATCAAACCAGCAGTTTCCTCATAAACTAAAATTGCAGAGAACCAAAAGTTTTCATTAAAAACTAACAAAAGGCAACATAACGGTTAAAAACTAACAAAAGGCAACATAACGGTTAAAAGAAGAAAATGCGGTATCCTCAACGCAGTATGCAGTTTCATAATTGCACCTTGGATGGTAGCAGAATCCCCTTCGAGACGAATGATTTCTCCAATGAGATTATCACGGCCAACACGCACCAGTTCATACATAGCAGCCCCAGCCATGCCATCTGCAACCACGACGGGTCCCGATACCTGTTTTCATTGGAAAAACACAATTTATTAACACGTGGAAATAAGTGGATCACATCCTAAAGGAAGCAAAAGCAACCTAACATCAAGGAATTTGACGGAAAAAGTGTAGAGTGTATGACAAAACGGTAAAAACAAGAAGAAAGAAAGAAGTTAAAAGAAGAAAAAAAGTTAGATCGGGTAGTAATTGATGAGATTGAAGATGCAAAATGACGGTTGTAGAAGAAAACGGTGATATAATGAGAAATAAGTAATAGAGCGAAGGTGTGAAATTGCAGCGGTGCTCGTGTAATCGAGCATGGAGTGGAGGCGTAGATCAACACGCAAACCGGTGATTGGGTTTGGATCGGGTGACGGAAACGTAGATGGCAACGAGGAATTGATAAACGAATATAATAAAAAAGGGCGAGAAATTGAGAAGTGGAGAAAAGAAGGAACGAACCTTGCGAACGTAACCGTATTCACTCTCCTTCTCGGAGTCTTCGAAGGTGGTCAAGCGAGCTCCATAAACAGCGGGCATTTTGAGATCGGAGATGAGTTTGAAGATCCGATGCGAGAAAGGATCAAAACCCTAAAGATTGGTGAGGAGAAGTGAATGAAACTGCGTGATGAGATTGGGAATGTGAGAGAGTGAAGATGATGAAGATGACGATGATGATAGTGATGTATGTATTTGGTTTGTTTTATTTGATCTGCTGCGGAGATGCACACACTATCGCACCACGTATGCTCTTTCCTTCCTCCCACGTCGCTCCTGTCCGCACATTACTTTTCACTCATTCTCTTTCTTTTCGATCAATCAATTAATAAATAAATACTAGATAATGAATAATTTTCCGAGGTTGGATTTTACCGCTTTGTCCTTAATGTATAACTGAGTGAGCCCAAAAGAGTGAAGATTGGGTAAACATGGGCCTTTCTTACTGCACCACGTAATTTCTTGACGCACGCTCCAAGTTTCGAAATAACTCTTTTATCCTTGACTTCCAATTTACCCGTTATAAAATTTTTGGGAATAAATTTTTTAAAAGATGATTTTTGAAACAAGATTTTCCTAATAATATTTCAAGCACGAAATTTGCAGAATAAATTTTTTGAAATCAATCAATGAAATACAATTTAAAACAAGTTTTTCAAAACAAGATTTTCATGACATATATAATGTCATATGTTTGAAATGATTTTTTCAGAACACATCAAATGCATTTCGGAACGAATTTATTTAAGTAACATATTAATTTTCTTTTTATTATTATCTTATCGTGTTTTTTCTCTTATTATTTTATAGCATTTAAATGTCTTTTATTAATATGAGGTTCAGTTAGTAATGATGGGTTGTTGCAGGAAGCAAAAGCCTTAAAAATGAGAAGGAATTGGTGACAAGAAATATTGTTGGGCCAAAGAGCCCATGCAAAGCAGGAGGGCCCAATAGAAAAATGGGAGTGAGATTGGTTGTAGTGTCTGGCAAGGCAAGTAGCAGTACTTGAACCTGTTTGTTTTTGGTATTTCCTTTATACCGACCCATAACCCAGGAAAGAGAGAAGAGAAGAGAGAAGAAGAAAGAGGATCAAGAAGGTGGTGGTTTGGGTTTTGCTCTGATTTTCATCGCTGAAAGGCAGAGAGAGATCTATCTTTGTATCTATGGCTCTTGCGGGAGTTGAAGTGAAGCATGTGGAGGTTGTGCCAGAGGAGAATTGCTCCGCCAAGCCCACCAAGCAGGGCGAGGGTCTCCGCCACTACTATTCTCTCAACATCCACGAGCACCAGCTCCTTCTCCGTCAAAAGACGCATAACCTCAATCGTCTTGAGGCTCAGCGTAACGAGCTCAATTCAAGGGGTCTGCTAACCCTAACCCTAGCCCTAGCCCTACTTTATTCTTTCGGTTCCCCTTATCCAATTCTATTCATCCTTCTTTTTCTTTTCAATTCCGACAGTGAGGATGCTTCGCGAAGAGTTGCAGCTTCTTCAAGAGCCTGGCTCCTATGTCGGTGAAGTTGTCAAAGTGATGGGCAAGAACAAAGTCCTTGTCAAGGTCAAATCCTAATGTATCTCCTTTTGGTGTATGAGTGTATACTTAAATACTATTTTGCTAATTCTTTTATAGATCTATGTTTATATTTATGATCTCCTGCTTTTCTACTCTACAACATTTAGGTCTGCTTGCTTGCTAACTTTTTCAATACTCAAGTATTGCTGAGTGTTGGATTATTTAAAGCAATGTTTAGTTCTGAAAAGATGTATCGATCGACAGTATGAGAACCAAGATGAAGTGCTGATTTTCCTTTACTTTTCCTCAGGTCCACCCCGAAGGAAAATATGTTGTCGACATTGACAAAAATATTGACATTACAAAGATCACTCCATCCACTAGAGTTGCACTTCGCAATGATAGCTATGTTCTTCATTTAGTTCTGCCCAGTAAAGTTGATCCGTTGGTCAATCTGATGAAAGTTGAGAAAGTTCCTGATTCTACGTATGACATGATCGGTGGTTTAGACCAGCAAATCAAAGAAATCAAAGAGGTACACTGCATAGGACTTTTCAATTTTATTAGCATTTAATATTCATAATCTCTCAGGGGTAGGACCTGATATTTTTATCAATTTATCTGTGTTTGTCATGCATCACTCATGTTATTTTCAGTGTGGACATATTTTTCTGCGTAATGTACATTATACTTTAGAAAATATCAGTAATTTTTTTGGACCTCATATATGTGGTTAACTGTATGTAGGTTATCGAGCTACCAATTAAGCATCCTGAGCTCTTTGAGAGTCTTGGAATTGCACAACCAAAGGTAGTCTCTCAATTTGCAGTGGATGTTAAATTTTATGTCATTAAATCAGCAAACTTTGGATGTTAATTTTCTATTTGCTGAATCTCTTGAACACATCACAGGGTGTACTGCTGTATGGGCCACCTGGTACAGGAAAAACGTTGTTGGCTAGGGCAGTGGCTCATCATACTGACTGTACGTTCATAAGGGTGTCTGGTTCTGAATTGGTTCAGAAATACATTGGAGAAGGTTCTAGAATGGTCAGGGAACTTTTCGTTATGGCCAGGTTTGTACTCATTGTTTAGGTTCCTCTGTTCAGCTTATCTGTTAAATACAAGAGAAATGCTAGCAATAGGCTCTCTCTAATTGATTGAAAAACCCAAAAACATTGTTGAGTTCCCAATCATTTGGCGAGCCTTTCTTGATTTTGTAGCTTTCAATAAAGTCTAACTAATGGGCCAGTGTGTTTGAGAGTGTCTTTCTAGCATTCCTCTAAAAGTAAAGTTTTCTTGGCGTTATGATTGTTAGTTGGGGATAGTTTTACGAGGGGATGGTTTAACTGGATCCAGAGCAAAGTTTAAGCATAGTTTCTTAGATTTTGATTGTAAAATTTGGCCTTAGATGCATACAATGTAACAGGTGTTGATGAAATTTGGTGTGAGTATTATGTCTTTTTTGGAATTTCCACTAAAAAGTGCATTTGTAGAGGGAAGAAGAACATTTTTATTCTCCTTAAGAAGTTATGCTTAAACTTTTTATTCATAAACTGTCATCTTTGTTATTTGCAGACTTGCCTGATCGGTTTTTATATGTAAATATTATCATGCAACTCTTGTGTTCTTGACAGGGAACATGCTCCATCAATTATCTTCATGGACGAAATTGACAGCATTGGATCTGCTCGTATGGAATCTGGAAGTGGCAATGGTGATAGTGAGGTACAACGTACTATGCTGGAACTTCTCAACCAGCTGGATGGATTTGAAGCTTCAAATAAGATCAAGGTAAAGGGGGCTGTATACTGTTATGCCATACTTAAGGGAAAATGGGGAATTTTAAAGCTAGTCTGATGTCCACTGTTATAAATAGAAAGTTGAACCAGTTGAACATATCAAATATTATTTACTCTATTTAATTCATTTGAGATAACTTCACAATTCTTTGTGGAGGTTCTGAAGATAAATTTTCAAATTGTAGGTTTTGATGGCAACAAATAGGATTGATATCTTGGATCAAGCTCTCCTTAGACCTGGACGAATTGATAGGAAGATTGAATTTCCTAACCCTAATGAAGAGGTGTTCATTTTTCCCTTCATGTTACTTGTTAATATATTTGTAATGGGATAAAAGGTGCACCTGGTCATAACAATATTCCTTAAAAATACTGTATTTGTTTGTGCAGTCTCGGCTGGATATTTTGAAAATCCATTCAAGGAGAATGAATTTAATGCGCGGCATTGATTTAAAGAAGATTGCTGAGAAGATGAATGGAGCATCTGGTGCTGAACTTAAGGTATTTTTCTTCATTTGCATCTTATGTTTCTTACCCCATCTGCTAAATGTCCTTGTTGAAGCAATTTGTGATGGTGTTACTGATCTCATATCTAAGAATTATTAACATATGGTTATATTTATTCAAAAGATCGGTGCCTTCATATATAATTTGTACAATGTAATGAATTGGATTATCTATCAAGTTTTAACTGGTTTAGATTAGATTGTTGGATTATTATTCAATATAATATCTCAGTTCTAGAGGCAAATTAAGTGTTTTGGTAGTAAACATTGTTAAGGAAGTAGCACAGAAGCTGGGTTTTTTTGTAAGTTCGTCTGAGAGTTAGAGTAAATAAAAATTGAGTTTGTCTGTGCCTAGATACCGTGAAAAAAGTCAAAATATTAGGAAGGATTTTGATAAAATGGAATACATTAAAAAAATAATGGTGCATTATCACGAGAGTGTTTATTGCAGAATATTGAGCCACCAAGACAGACGATACAGAATGAGTATAGTATGCTTGGCTGGACGTATGAATACATGGAAACAGTAGCAAAGAATAAACCACTGTTTTTGTGATTGGGAGATTATAATGGATTAGTAACTAGTTGAGATATTTGACATGTTTTAGTATTACACAGGATACTGAGCCTTGTATATAATAGTGAGATTTTATTACGATTTGACAAGAGAACCCATTATAATATCCAAAAAAATCAGCAATGCTGCTAGAATCGATGACGAAATAAAACAAGTAAGCCCTAAGGTTGTGCATTTGTCACAGAATGTGAAACGAAATCGGTCATAAATCATAAAGTGATGAATTTAAGTATTTATAATAACGCAAGCGCAGAGCAATTTAGTTTGTCCGTGTTAAATCAATGAATTATCTCAGTATCTGAGGCTGACTGATACTCAAATTATGTCTTTTATGCAGGCTGTATGCACTGAAGCCGGTATGTTTGCTTTGAGGGAGAGGAGGGTACACGTGACTCAGGAGGATTTTGAGATGGCGGTGGCCAAGGTGATGAAAAAGGAGACTGAAAAAAATATGTCATTGCGGAAGTTGTGGAAGTGATTTTTATTTTATGTTTCTGGTGCACTTATCTTGTGAAGTCGGACAACAGAATCACCTTAGGGTTTCAATTTACAGTGGCATTGGTTTTCCTTTTGATTTAAGTTTACCATGTTATGTACCAAATCATTATTCTTCCCAGTTGAGTTTCTTCATTCTGTGTCTTCGAATTGCACACAACATTTATAGAGTATTTTACAAAAATTCTTATTTAAGATCACTGTAGTCTAAACCAGTGAAAATAACTGATATATTAATAAATTTGAAGATGATATAACTATTTGATGACTCCAAATTAAGTTTTTTATTGGTATTCTAAGGGTCAATTATACATAGGATCAATAATAATATTATTAGGCAAATTTTAATTCGCATATGGTTTGGATTGTTTCTCGGAAACGTTGTAGACATGAAAATGGGATAATACAAATATATTCTTTTTTATAAATCATAATTGTTATTATTTTTTTATTACTGTGTATTTTATGATTCTAACTTTTTTTCATTTCTTTAGGTGTAAATAAATTATGTTCCTCAAATATTTTTCACAGAAATTATGTTCCGCATCCGCAATAAACATATTTTAATTATTTGCATGTGTGATTCTCGGACCGTGTAGAAGATATTCGATCACAGATCAATAATGTAATAGACATAATATTTTTATAATACACTTTGTTTTATCCTCAGTCTCTTAAACTATACTTTGGATCCAAATAATAGATAAAACATAACGAGTAATAGTTTCACTCATATGGTTTACAATTTTGTCGTATATGACTCGATCACTAAATCTAGATTTGGACCAGAACCTGCATGAATAATAGATATGCACATGAATTAGGTATTTAGGTATTTGTACATAAATCAGGTATTTGTACAAAAATCATGTACTTTACGCAAAATCCTATTTTTTTAAAACAGGTTGAGGGGTCGGTGTTGTTGATGTAAAAGAAGTCGGTGTTGTTGATGTAAAAGAAGTTATTAATTGGGTTTATCAGGACCGATGCTTCGGGCTTCCGTTACTCATTTAAACGACATTACACAAAAGCATCAAATAAAACACAAATTACGAAGATGAGGATCATTTTAAACATTCTGTCAAAATAGGACTATCCGCAACAAACACTACGAAAATGATGACGAAAAAGGTATTTAAACCTTATTACAACAACTATTACAACATCCTATCAAATCACATAGTCGTTTCATTTACCATGTCTCGTCTCATTTATGTCGTTATGCATTCTCTCTCGTTCTGCACTTTCACCTTCCACTATTACATATATTACTTTCAATAACATTTAAAAAATGTTGCTAAAACCTAAAAAAATGTTATTATTTGCAAAGGTAACATTTATACACATATTATATATAGTGCATGTTACCAAAATATTTTAGTAACATTTTTATGTATTATTAGTATCATTTCTAAAAATGTTACTTATATATTTTGTAACATGAATGTTACCAATTATTTTATTTTACAACAATTAAGAAAAGTTATGAATTGTCTTTTTGTAACATTTTAAAATTGTTACTAATTTATTTATCTAGAAATAAGGATAATACACTTTTTTTAATAATTGAAACAATCCTACGACAATATTTATTTAGGTAAAATTCAATTTAGGCTTCTTATTGATACTATGCATTCTAGCCCCTAATGAGAATTGTGCAAGAGAAAAGGCTTTATAGTAGCCAAAGAGATAATAGCCCGAAGGAGAAATGCAAGCACAAAAGTATTATAATTCTTTCATTTGAATACAACCACAGTTTTTGAATACGATATCCACTCAAATCAAACATTGACTGTATAAATTGTCCCATAAAATGCTCTATAAAATGTTACAAACAAGTACCTAATTGTACTAGCATCATGACTTGCTAGGCATCAACAATAAAGTCTGTGACAATAAGAAAATAAGTTCTCAACCAATTGCAAATACAAGCCATGTATACAACCATGACAAAGTCCTTATTTTTCCCACTTTTCTTGATCTTATCACCACTAAAATTTCCTTTTTGTGGTGTCTTTGCTTTCAACTCATTCAATGTCTGTAAAAAAAACATAATTAAGAGTAAATAGACTTATATCATCTTGAAAATCAAATTGAATGTATTGTATTAAATTATTATTGAAAGAAAAACAATGCTTTAACCTTCAAAACTGACTCAATTGGATAACTTCCTTCGAGGTTTGGATCCACTAGTTTGTGAATATCTTTTAAAGGATTACCCTATCAACACAAAAATTTGTCTGTTTAAATATTCATGATTTAACCCCTAACACACATCAAACAATATATTCAATCTCAATCTCAAGAGGAAAATACACTAAAAACTGATTAATACAAGAAGGGAGAATGATTAAATATATGAATCATGTCTTGAAGTATGAACAATACATGCAAAAAAAAGTGATTAACTAAGAAATGAATAAATGAATAATAAGGGAAGGGGAAAACATGCAGAAACAAATATTACTATCATATGTAAAGAAACAAATCAAAAATTACCATATTGGGTCGTTCTTGCATTTTGTCTGTCGCACTCCTCTCCTCTCACTCTGCACGTTCTGCATTCTCTGACCTTCTGCACTCTTAAGTTCATTTCTCCAATTTCCATTGTAATGAATACTGATTTTTGTTTTTTTGGTTCAGAATATGGACAAAGTAAAAAAACTCACACAAACTGCAAAGTACTCTTTGCTGGATATATTCTGAACAGGAAGGTTGACATTAATGCAAGGCTGAGAACTGAGAACCTGATCTAGATGTTAATGTTCAATCAAACGACGCTCCCATGGTGACTGTGGAGGTGGTACAAGCCTTTCCACCGATGGCTCCGCTAGAAGAAGAAAAGGATGTCAACACCAAAGAAAAATAGTGATATATGTTAGGATTTAGTTTTGTTTCAGACATGAACGGTTATACATACGTTTTAAAGACTCCTTGGTTCATGTCAGTCTATTGTTGTGATTGTTGTTTCGTGTTTTGTGACACAGTTGTTTGGTTGGTATACTTAAGTTTTGTGTATAGTAATTGTTTCTGAATTTACATTGGTGATCCATTTTTTCATTAAATAAACTCTGATTTTCTCGAACATGTTAATAATGGGTTTGTCTCTTGCCTCCAATGTGACATTATTAAAAGTTTCACTCATATGGTACACAATTGTGTCGCATATGGCTTGACCACTAAATCTAGATTTGGACCAGAACCTGCATGAATAATAGCGTCAATATTGATATGCACATGAATCAGGTATTTGTACATAAATCACGTATTTGTACAAAAATCAGGTATTTGTACATTTGTACAGTAGAAATAACTTGGAGGTATATATTTGTACATTTGTACAGGAGAGATAATTTGGAGGTATAGCATAAAGTATATGTAAGCATCAATATTGAGCTCTTTTAATAGTGTTCTGTTACTCATTTAAACAACGTTACACAAAATAATCAAATAAAACACTAATTGCGAAGATGAGTATCATTTTAAATATTCTGCCAAAATAGGACTATCCGCAACAAACACTACGAAAATGATGACGAAAAAGATATTTAAACCTTATTACAACAACTATTACAACATCCTATAAAATCACATAGACGTTTCATTTACCATGTGTCGTCTCATTTCTGTCGTTCTGCACTCTTGCACTCTCGCGCTCTACACTTTCGCCTTTTTCACTCTTTCGTTCTTCACTTTTCTCACTTTTCTCCAGTAAGTTTAGTTTCTCCGCTGCTTCCCATTGTTCGGTCTTGATTATGTATGAATGCTAATTTTTTTTGTTTTTTTGTCCAGAGGATAAATAAGATAAAAAATCTTGAAGGATCGGCCAAACTAATCTTCGCCGGATACTTGTTGAACAACAAAGTTGATGCTAATGCCAGTGTCCGTACACAGTATGTTGACGTTGACATTAAACTTCAATACAAGGAGGCTCCAATCATGACAGAACTTCCACCCGTGCCAAAAGGCTCTCCACCGATGATGGTGATGGAAGGCTCTTCTCGTATTCTTCTGCTCGAGGAAAAAGGAAGTCAATACCAAGAAAAAATAGTGATATTGATTTTAGGATTGTAGTTTTGTTTCACTTTCATGTCAGTTTTGGTGTACATAGACATGAAACTGTTATACTTTTGAAACTCGGTTCATGTCAAAATTAGGTGTACAATATTGTTCACTGTTATTGTTTTGTGTACTGATATAATGAAAATAGAATGATTCATATAGAATAATTATGATCTATGTATAGTTGTGCTTTAAGATAATTGCTTTAAGATAATTATCATAAGATATAAGTTAATAATATTCGAAAGGTGACACACCAACTTACTGGATGAATTTGTTCCCAAGATTACTGATCACATCAAGATTCAATTCAGTATAGGTATTTCCAATTATCCATGTGCACGCTTTACAAATTGCTTACTGCATATTTACAAACTTTAGACTTTTAATTTTAAACCTTTGTTAATAATACATTTGCATAAATGTATAATCTTTTGTTTGTTTTTAGTGACTGGATTCCCTGATGATCTTTCTGAGAAATATATTTTTATGTTTCCTGCACATGTTTGCACTTTTAATAATTTTTTAAATTAATTTTAATTTATAAAACTCAAATCTAATGAAACTTAAATTTAATATTATTTGGGAATTTTTAAATTTAGTTCTAAATTTTTACGAATTGATTAAAATGATTTTAAAGATTAATTTGTTAATTTTGAGGAAGATTATATTTTGTTGTTAAGAGCAGTGATGATAGGGGTATAACTGTTTCATGACTCCAAATTAAGTTTTATTTATTGGTATTATTTTTTTATAGTTTAATGTATATAATTAAAAAAAACAAACGAGGGTTATTTATTTAGTTTTGTGAGAAAAACGCTTTACAAGTTGCTTAATGCATATTTACAAACTTTAGACTTTTAATTTTAAACCTTTGTTAATAATACATTTGCATAAATGTATAATCTTTTGTTTGTTTTTAGTAGACTGGATTCCCTGATGATCTTTCTGAGAAAATATATTTTTATGTTTCCTGCACATGTTTGCACTTTTAATAATTTTTTAAATTAATTTTAATTTATAAAACTCAAATCTAATGAAACTTAAATTTAATATTATTTGGGAATTTTTAAATTTAGTTCTAAATTTTTAAGAATTGATTAAAATGATTTTAAAGATTAATTTGTTAATTTTGAGGAAGATTATATTTTGTTGTTAAGAGCAGTGATGATAGGGGTATAACTGTTTCATGACTCCAAATTAAGTTTTATTTATTAGTATTATTTTTTTATAGTTTAATGTATATAATTAAAAAAAACAAACGAGGGTTATTTATTTAGTTTTGTGAGAAAAAAGTGAGAGAGAAAGGGAAAATTGATTGTGTTGGTTGTATTGTATCATCATCTTATCTCTGATTTATGAGTTATGCGGGAATGGGAAGGATGTGGTAGCTGAGGCGATGCAGTTTGTCATTGGACCATAGCCACTCGATTAATAAAATCAAGCGAAAGGTAATCAATTTAATTCATTCTTCATTTGACTTTCTGAATTCACATTGTTTTGCGTTGTGTCATGTTGTATGAAACATAGTATAGATTGTCCTGTTTCTGCTGCAATGGACCTGGCTTTTCATTCAGCTTCGTATCCACCGTCTCTGTCTCCCACTTCCACAGCCAGAAGACCCAATTTCAATGTTAGCAACAAAACTTTCACTGTTAGGAACTTCTCCTTGCCCTCTGCTCTGGTTCGTGTTACTCACTCTTCCTTTCCACCGGTTAAGTTTACCATGGCACGGCATTAAAAATCACTTTTTTTTTGTTTGTTTGTTTGGGGTTATTTTAAGGCGTATGATTCTGAATTAGAGAGCAAAAAGCATTTACTTCTGAGCTCTGTTCAAGACACGCAAAGGGGTCTCTTAACAACTCCCGATCAACGCTCTTCTATTGAGGAGGCTCTGGTGAATGTGGAAGGCCGCAACATGGGTCACCCAATCAATCTGGCCAAGTTGGATGGAACATGGCGCCTCCAGTACACTTCTGCCCCCGATGTTCTCATCCTTCTCCAAGCTGCTGCTACACTTCCTTTCTTTCAAGTACATACCAATGCACTTTCAATTTCACCATCTCAAATCTATTCTCTGTGCTTTCTTTATTCAACTTATCTTTACACTCACCATTCTGTAATTAATGCAAGGTTTAGATGTACGGATGAATCTCTAACACCCTGCTTACCGTTTTGTTTCTTCATTTGCTTTCATGTTGAGATAGGTTGGACAGATCTTTCAAAAATTTGAATGTCGTGATCAATCTAATGGAGGTATTATCCGCAATGTTGTTCGATGGAGTATTCCAAATTTGTTAGAGGTGAAACAATACCTTCTTTTACTTTCTCCTGTCCTGTTTTCTGCTTAGGAGGCTGCAACTTCATAATACATGTTCAGATACTGGATTGTGACTTTTGCTTTTACTAGGACTACATTTTGCTAGTCAATTATTTACTTCCTTTCTATTTCTACAATATTGTAAAGAGGTCAACCAGATTATATTAAACTTAGTTGGATATTGAATATGTTCTGTTGGAATTCTGGGTGAAAATACAAACTGTTTTTTGTATTTCTGCCACTTATATTTTCTTTTATCTAATTGAAATTTTTACTGTCTACTCCTTGAAGATGCATTGCATAAATAATTTATTTTACTGAGAGATGGGTATACTTACATGCTAGGTGAAAAGGAAAAATTAAAATTAAAATTGGATAAGAACATTTGGACTTCCCCTTTGTTTTTCTCGTTTTCTTTGAAAATGAGATGTACTTTAATGGTTTAACCTTTGTTGCAATATGACCAATGGATAAGTTTAAGATCTATGATTTGCTTGAAAACTCTAAATTCTGTTTTAAAGGGTTTGTTCAAAAATGAAGCTCTCTTGCTAATTTATTGGAAAAATGAAATTAGACGAAATACCTGAGCTTGAGCTTTGGTACTCCCTCCATGAACCCAAAATTAATAAGCTCTTGTCCTTCTTCATATAGGAACAAGAAGGTGCTACACTACTTGTATCCGCCAAGTTTAATGTAGTATCTGTCCGTAATATATACCTTCAGTTTCAAGAGGTAACCATTTTCGCTGCTTGCATCCGCCAAGTTTAATTTTGTATCTGTCCGTGATATACACCTTCAGTTTCAATAGGTAATCATTTTCACTTTCTTGAGCATTTTTTATACTACAGTTGAGGTGCAATATCTGTCTACATAGATGCTGGGTTTTTTAGGATATACATAATTTCTCTTCTACGTAACTGGTTTGAAACTTTTGGAATGATCATCCACATTTAATTTCAGTTTTGGTTTTCATTGTAAGATATAACATTTTTCCGTGTTCTATTTCTGAATTGTATTATGCGGTTTATGAGTTAGTACGATAGGTTTGGCCTTGTATATAGCAGAAGAAAAAAAAAAGTCTATTGGGGCAGTAACGTGTATAACTGGACCAGACATTATAAATAGTCTGTTTTTTAGGTGTGGGGGTTATGTCGTTAATTTTCCTAGCTGGGTGGAATAAGCAGGGGAGGGTGAGGTCTCTCGAAACACCTCAATTGTCATTGATTGTTTGGTCTAATCTCATACTACATTGGTAAGAGATAGACAATAGAGGAATACACATACAATTTAATACATCTGTGTAATACTAGTCTTATCACAGTATTTATTTCTAAAGAAAGTGAAAAGAGTTCAATGTAAATGCCAGGCTATTTCTGTTTTGAACTAAGATAAAGAAAGCCCACTTACTATTGGTATTTGGGTATGAATATAATGTTTTTCTTTAATTGGTGTGATGCTATTATAACATTGGTCGAAATATGCAATTTATTCCTGGCAGATCACAGTTCAAGATATAAATATTAGTGAAGAGCTGCAGGCTTTAATAGCTCCAGCAATACTACCTCGATCTTTTATAAGTCTTCAGGTAAGTTAACCTTGAGTCATGGTTGTATTTGGATATGAGTTTTAATGTGCGCTATTCATGGCATAGGATGTGGATATAGTTGACCCCGGTAACTTATGTCACAAAGCCTGTGTTTGCTCCAATCTTTGGTGGCATACTTTATGGGAATGATCCAATATGATTGTGATCTGCATGAGAAGAGAACTAGTGCATAAATGAAAATTGTTTGCTAATATATTTTGTTTATACAGTGAGACAGACATTGTTTATAGGTTACACATAATTGTGCTTTTCTCCTACAGATTTTACAATTTCTCCGCACTTTCAAAGCTCAAATCCCTGTGAGAGATCCAGGAAGGTATGCGCTACTTTGTTCAAATAGTTAGTGTTTTTTTGTTTTGACAAAAACAAATATGATGATTTTTTTTAATTGTAGGGAATCGGTGGGAGGACTATATTACCTTAGTTATTTGGATGATAATATGCTTTTGGGTCGTGCAGTTGGTGGAGGAGGGGTATTTGTGTTTACCAGAGCCCAATCTCTCTACTGATTAGCGTTCTCAAAACTTGTACTGTTTGCCGGCCATAGCACTTAACGAGCTTTTGTGAATGGAAGTGGACTCACTTAGAGCGAGAAATTGATCAGAGTTTTGGCTACTAAAGAAGACTATTATATGCAGTTGTTGTGTTGTTTTAATTTGAACTTCTTTTTTGTTTATGTATATTTGCACTGTTCCTATTGAATTCGTCATATATTGGCAAAGTAAGATGGTGAGTTTTGGTTGGTTGTAGAAGTGGAGATGTTAATATAAGTTATACATAAGTTGTACAACTTGAGACGAGTCTTGTAATCATTTTACGCTGCAAAAGATGGATAGTATTATATCTTGTTTGTTTTATCTGTTATTAACTTATCAGGTCATGTGTAAGTTGTAAGTAGTAATATCTATAGATCATGGTTGGTATGTCATGGGGACCAGAAAACTTAAACACTTGTTTCGGTTGTTGGCACTATTGAGTGTGTACGTGTATCAATCAGATTGGTAGCTGATAGCTTTTCAAATTCCAATTACGCAATTGAACCAGTCAATGAAAGCATCATTTAAACAAAAAAAAAAACATAAAACAGAGGGAGAAATGATTTCATCATCATGGGCCCCAATTAGCTCGCCCAACTATTATTACATTACCCTTGTAGGGTATGATTAAACCAATGGAATAGGGATGAAGAAGATGGGCACGAATATGGGAACCCATTCATTCCATTCGCTGAAGCTGTGGAGAATTAATTCACAGAATAGTAGAGTGCTTGTGTTATCAGTTTTGGGTCTGATTGGTTGAAGAAAAAGCGACGGTGTGAAAAGTTGAAGTGATGGAAGAAGGGGATGAGGGAAGAGAGGAGAAGGTAAGTGGGATTGGGAAGGTTCCAGATGATGTGTTGATAGAGATATTGGTGAGAGGGGGAATAGGAGAGTGGGAACAGATAGCATGCGTGAATAAGCACTGGGCCAATCTCCTCAGCTCCCACAGTGAATGCTTCTGGCAAGCTGCACTTTCTTACCATTATCCACTCATGGCAGTTCCTTCTCTCCCTCTTCCATGGCCTGGCCCCATTCCTGTACCCAACAACTCCAAAACCAGATTCACGGCTTTATACATTGCTCAACGCATTTTTGCTTCCCATCCTCAAAATTTGCAGCTGCACCACCACTTTCACGAGATCGTTGGCCACACTTATCTCTTCTTGAAACGCCAACTTCAACTTTTCATTATGCCTCCCCACAGTGGAATTCTTCATGGAACCGTCATTGGTATGTGCTAACAACAACCACACTTCACTCTTCTTCATACTTGTTCTATCTTTTCGTCACATCTCAACTCTTCTATTTTATTTATCAGATCAGTTCATTGCCTGCGGCGAGTCCAGAGACATCGCCCACCAACTTGCTTCTCGGATTTGGCTTGCTGTTCTCCACAATTTGGACGACAACCACCACACATTTTCCATGCTTAAACGCCTTGCCCATGAAGGGGATGTAAGTCTCTCTGTCTTTCTTTCTGTTGCTCTGATAAAAAAAATTGTCCGAAGATGCAACCAACCAAACCTAACTTGTTTTTTCTTTATGAATTTCTTACTGATGAATTTACCTGTGCTTGTTCGTTTCCCCTTCAATTTTTTTCTGCAACACATGTTTCTACACTTCTCAACTTATCTTGGTTATCCATTTGGAATTTCCATCTTATGCTTATACCATTCAAATGTATAGCGTGATTGTACATGCCATCATCTAAATTGAAATCACAGGTAGCAATTTCAAATGTGTATATGTTCTCTTGCTGGCTATTTGTTAGGTAATTCACCTGTCATTAGTACGTTCGTTTGTTATGGTCATTTCCCTTGAATAGTTTTAGTTGTTATTTTGAGCAGGTTTTTCTTCCATTCCCTTACACCAGATCATTAGAAGTACAGTGGAGGGTGTTTGAGAAGCTTTTTACTGATTTTCGTGATTGCTTCAACCAATCAGATTATTATGATATGTTGGCATGTGCCAAAAGCAGGTTTCAGCATATACCATCTTCTTGGTTAGGTTACTAGCAAATACTAATCAACCTAACCTTTCTGCTGATAAAATGGGCCTTTTTCTTTTGAAAAAAAAAAGTATATATACCTTCATTCACGTATCCCTAGAATGAACCAGCTCTGAAATCCCAATGAATCACATCAAACGCTTTTGCTCCCATTTTTCTCTTGGTGCGTCCTTCGATTGCAAGGGAATTGTACTATTATATTTAGAACTTTATTTAAATGTGCTATTGGAGTAGACAAATTTTCTAACATATCTAATGATTTGTAGTAATTGGAACTCTTGAGTTGTTTGCTTCTTCGAATATTTAGTTTGTTGGGTGAGAAACTTTTGTTGAACTAACATTGCATTTGGGAATTTAGCTCTAAAACTTCCTTCTCTAAAGTCATTGAGGTTATGACATATTGCATTTCATAACTTTTCTTGGTGATATAAGATTAGCAACTTCATCAGAAGTTTTGTTCATAATGTAACCACGAGCTTTGACATTGAAAGGTATGTTTGTATGGCTTGACACATTTTACTATCTAATGTGGAAAATATTTCAGTCATGCAGTAGCTGTTTTACTATCTATTTGTCTTGATGCATTTTTACTGTGTTACAAATCCCTAGAAAATCTCCAATAGGAACATAAGGGTTTCATGATCAAGTCTCGTGAACTGATGTTGTGTCAGATATCCCAACAAAGGGGGATTTGGTCTCTGTTTCTACGTCCAAGAGTGTGTAGTAAACAAAGTTTGAAATAAAATGATCCATTTCCTGCATAATAATCTGCAAGGGTTCTCTGTTACTGTGTGAGAAGAGTTGGTGGTGGTGTTTCTTGTGTTCCTCCATTGTTATATACATTTTCCATCACTTTAACATCTTAGAGAAAGGCTAGCCAAGAGAAGATCAATGTAAAAGAGGAATAAAAAAACGAATAAAAAAGAAAAAGGAAATCAACTAATAAACGAGTAATAAAAGCACTTAAACTAACAAAACCCTCGACATGGTGTTGGACTTGTTCAGAATTTTGACAAGTGTACTAAGTTTACACTAATAAAATGGGTTTTAAGTCTAAATATTGCATTTAGATGAATTAGCATACCATTCAAATTATAGAACATTTGATTATTCATTTAAAATTTTGAAAATAAATAAATATTCTGTTTCTGAATAAAAGAAAATAGTAAAAGATAAAGAGGTGAAAATAAAGATGAAAAATAAATAAATGGAATAAAGTGACAAAAATAATGACAAGAGATAAAAATAAAGTTCATAAAGATAAAGTAATCTCAGAATCAAGAGGTTTTTGAATATTTAACAAAAACATTAAAAGAATGAAGTAATAAGTTTTGTAAACCACCCTTCGAGTAAATTACTTGAAACCAAGTCTATTTACGATAATGAACTTAATGTAATTCATTATAATTTCAATTCTTAAGTAAATTATAATCAATCAATTACCATTATAGAAGATGAGTTTTTAAATACAACTAATTAAAATTAATTTATTTGTAACATTAGTTTCAATTAAGTGTTCTTCTCGACACTCCATATTTCAAAGAATGAAAGGATCTATTTTGGTTACCAAAACCTATGTAACATGTCTCCTTTAATCTTTATTTATAATAATTTATGTGGTCAAAATAAAATATATTAATGAATTTTCTTATATTCAGCACTTCTATAAAATTACTCTATTAAATGTCATTTATTGATTTAATTCTATTTATTTTGTTTCAAAATTTCAACAAACCATTAAAATGTTTAGAAAAGTATTTTTCAAAAAATGAAAGGATGTATTTTGTTTACCAAAACCTATGTAACATGTCTCCTTTGATCTTTATTGATAATAATTTATGTGGTCTAAATAAAATGCATTAATGAATTTTCTTATATTCAGTATTTCTATAAAATTACTTTATTAAATGCCATCTATTGATTTAATTCTATTTATTTTGTTTCAAAATTTCAACAAACCATTAAAATTCTCCATATATTAAAATAACAAAGTAAAAGATAGATTCTAAAATAACTAAAATTCTAAAAGCTTAGGATAATTTTTAAAAATAATAGTAAAAAACACAATAATTACCAATAGTTTAGAAAAATTCAAATCATATATTATCTATCTATTAACATTATTTTTAAGTTGTTGTAATATTAATGATATCATGTTCGAATATGTTCCAATATGTACAGTGTTTGTAGACATTGACATATTTTTTTTTACAGGACATTGAATATTATTAAAATTAATATAACATTATGATAATATAACAACGGTAATAACAATTAAAATTATTATTAATGCTATTATTATGTTTAGCTTATTGATTAGGTTTTATAAAAGTTTTTATGTACACCTTTCTATGTGATAAATTTCACTTTAAAAATATAAATTTTTTTTTCTAACAACTACTATATAAATGATAAAAAAAAAATACTAGTTAAAAACGATGATAACTGAATCTTCCCATATAAGATAGTAAAG
>Ga0209589_1003602_pt1 | contig 27014 bp, 17 predicted proteins | sample CowpeawhiteBW_FD_187525 | JGI IMG/M metagenome (GOLD analysis project Ga0209589, IMG submission 187525) | Root nodule microbial communities of legume samples collected from California USA - Cow pea white BW (SPAdes) (version 2) | ecosystem: Host-associated > Plants > Roots > Nodule | place: USA...
TTTTCAAAACAAAAGACTTGTGATATGTACATCAATTAAACTTGAAAACTTTCATGAGAATTCAAAAATTAAAGGCTACGAAAAATAATTATCTAAAATTCTTAGAGTTACATATAATGAATTTGAAAAAAATCTAATTGGGCACCCCTAAATTTTTTTTCCAAGTTTCGCCACTGCTCAACTACTTAATTACTTCCCAAAGTAACTTTTGATGTTCATTGTGGATCGAAGTGCCATATGTCTGATAAAAAATGAAATTGAATTGTGTGGTTGTAGGTCCAATTCTAAGCCCCCAATGTCTGTATTGTTTGTTGAGTTTATTAAGATTGATATTTAAGGCTTGTAAAAATTTCACTCGTTTCATATTTTTCTTTCATATCTACCTGTTATACGAGTATAAGAGGAACTTGCTTAGTAAGATTTGTTTGAGAAATTGCTGGGAGATCTTCTGAAGATTGATTCTTGAATAATTTATATTAATATCCTTAGGAGATATTAAACATATAAATGATCTTCTATTATGATGTATAACTCTTAATAATATTGTACAAAATATATATTTTTGTGATATTTTATAAACAATTACAGAGATATTAAATATTTGACATATATATGAATATGAAGTTATGTTATCATTAATTTCTCTCTAGGAAATTTTTGTTGTACAAATAAAAAGTTAATTCATTTTTTTATCAAATAATAATTATTTATTAATAGTTGAGACATCAAATATGACAACAATTGTGTGCTTTTTAGTGTGTTTGGTTAAGAAGGTTGCTAAAAGTTTTGGAGTTAAAAAGTAGACAAGTACTATAATTATGTGCAATAACATCTCCATTGTACAATTGTTTAAGAATCCAGTGTTTCATGAGAAAAACAAGTTTATTGATATAAGGTTCTATTTTTAAGGGGTTAATTATATATATATATATATATATATATATATATATATATATATATATATATATATATATTCAAATTCTTTTATATAACTATTATTAAAATAAAAATAATTATGAAATTATAAAAAAATTATAATTATAATAAAATATGCATGAAAATAATTGTTTGTTGTTGTTTATCCAGAAAGAAATATGATTTTTTGTATTTGTCTATTTTTCAGATTTTTAAACAAATATATACGCAAAATATAGAGTTTAATTTCCACAATTACTTGTAAAGATAGTTAATGTTTCAGTACACTAAATAAATCTCACGTCGTTTAGGAGTTGAGATCAAATGTAGTTTAAATACTCATTTCTCCTTTCACCCTCCAAAATGTCTTTTAAGAACAAAATTGTGGCAGAGCTTAACACTCCAAAACGGACAATACTTCGTGAACACGACCGTTGTTCCTAACGATGTTGTCGAATTAACTTGGATCGGATCAAAACATTAACATGAAGTTTAAATACTATTTTCTCCTTCTGACCTCCATTCTTTCGAGGCGCTACTTATCCATTGAAATTGTTACCCTATGTTTACTTTTTACATTTTCATAATTCGAGTTTGATGTAAATACTACTTAGCATTGTAAGGAGGAAAATGAAAACAATGTTTTGATAACCATAAAATTATTATTTTTTATAATCTTAAAAGAAAAAATATAGATATAGAATTTGATGGATTATAAAGGTTTGATTGTTCTTATATACAAAATTTGTTTTGGCTTTCTTTGTTGGAGAGTTGTGACTACGCGTGCGGTTGTTGAACTATCCAAGTGTTCCACCACATATACGTGTGTTACATGCCGATCGTGTTTTTCGTTTCAAGATCAAATCACCCCGTTACTCTATTTTATCTTAGTTATGTTATTCTTGCAATACACTTATTGCGTTTCTTACCACACCATAAATTTGAAGAAAAAACTCTCTTTATCAAGCACATAGTAAACACAAGTGACAGTTGATTTGTTTAATGAGAATAAGGTTGTTATAAAAGGAACAAGTTGCAAGAAGCATCATTGTATCATCCAAAGTAGGTGGCATTTGGCTACTTATTAGCAATTTTGCACTTGTCTATTGCGTTGGAAACTTTAATTTTTTATACTTCACTGAGCTAGATTTCGCTGTGTGCCAGATGTTAATTACAAACAGAACAAAGAACCATGCATGTGTCTATATCATTCATATTTACACAAAAACAATTTAGATTTTCTGATGAATTTTCTGCATTTAATATGTTTTAGTATGTTAAATTTTTTTAATATGTTTTAAAGTATTAAAGTTAGTATAATTTTAAAAAAACATTTAAATGGACAACTCAAACCCAGCAAAAAGATGAAAAAAAAACGTAATATTTCGTTGATTTCCATATCTCCCAATATACTGCAGTTGATGTTGTTGATGTTAATAATTGTTTAATTAGTTATTTGGTCTTTCTTTAAATTTAAAAATATAAGTTTTGTCTTTAATTTCTTTTAGTTTTAAATTGATCTTTGTGAAAAATATGATGTAATTTGATTATTTTTATTAGTATATTAAAGATAGTGTTATATGTCAATTTGTAATTTATTTTAATTTTTTATTTTAATTTTAATTTTTTATTTTGGATAAAAATAATTTTACATGTCAAATTAAAAGTTGTGTTACATGACATTGTCAATGTAACATAACAATAACAGTGTGACGTGATAGTGCAACGTGACAAAATATCAATTTAATCTTTATATTTATTTTTTTATTCAATTTTTTTTTTGTTAAAATGGAACCATGTTGTCCTTTTTTAAATTGAAAGAAAATTTATTTAGTTTATAAAGTTTATGCTGATATTTTTATTAAATATTTCTAGAATTATATTTTAAAAAAATCTAATAATTTTACAGATATTTTGATTAATTAAAATAATTTTTTATTTATCTAAATTTGTTTAACTAATAATTATATATGTAAATTTTTATATCTCTAAAACTTTTATCCGTAGTTTTTATATACTTGAATTATTTTAATCGAAATTAGGATGAAACAACTAATTTAACCTTAATAAATATTTTGTTTAAAACTAGTTTTTTTAAAATGAAATCCACTAATATAGTTAAAGCTAGTTTAAAAATATTTAATAAAATTGTAAATTTTAATAAAAAATATCAATATAAAATTTATAAAAAAATAAATTTAATCCTAATTTAGAAAGGAAGAACACTGCTTTATTTTAACAAAAATATGATTAAGTTGAATAAAAAATAAAAAGTATAAGGACTAAATTGAGATTTTGTCAAGTAACACTACCACATCACACTAACAGTGCCATCTGACACGTAAATTTGACATGAGAAATTTTCTTTCAAATACAAAATTAAAAAATATATAAATAATTTAAAAAAACTATAAATTAACATGTGACACCATCTTTAACATCGTTTGTATAGTACTAATGAAACTGACCTATTTACATCAAATTTTCACAAATCATAAGCAAATTGAAACTAAAATAAACTAAAGAATCAAATTAACATTTCTGAACCAAAACAAAAACGAAATAACCAGTGGCGAAACTTGGAAAAAAAATTTAGGGGTGCCCAATTAGATTTTTTTCAAATTCATTATATGTAACTCTAAGAATTTTAGATAATTATTTTTCGTAGTCTTTAATTTTTGAATTCTCATGAAAGTTTTCAAGTTTAATTGATGTACATATCACAAGTCTTTTTTTTGAAAAAAAAAACAATTATTTCACTCTTTATCATAATTTTTCTAATATAAATTTACCACCTCTCACCTATTTAGAAAAATATAAATTTGTCACCACCTAGCGTCACTCATTTACTCTTTATCATAATTTTTCTAATATAAATCTAGCACTTTTCACCTATTTAGAAAAATATGAATTTGTCACTACCTAGCGGTACATAGTAGATAAATTTATCACATGTAAGAGGAAAATATATGCTTCAAAAAAAGATAAAAATAAATCAATTCAAAATAAATAAATAAATAAATCTAAAATGTTCTTTAACTTATCAATTTTACTATGGTATAATTTTATTTTGAAAAAGAAGTTTTTTTTTTTAATTTAAAAATTGAGATAAAAAAGGAATAGATGAAAAAGAGATGAAGATACAAAATAGAGAAATGAAAAAAAAAGAAAAAGAGGAGAAAATATGTATAAAATTAAAAAAAAACTTAAAAAATTAATATAAATAATATAATAATATATAAATTAATAATTTAAATATATATGAAAAATTAAACGAAAAAAAAATGGGGGAGCCATGGCTCCCCTATGTCATTGAAAAGGTCCGATAGTGTAGTTGAGTATTTATCATAAAAAATTGGTACAATCATAATTATCTATTGCTTGAGAATATTAGTCATTTATCGGATAGTTCAAAGTTTGGTCTATGAATATCCTAGTTTAGGATGTTATTTTAAACTTTTAAACTATCCATATACTCACCTACTTCGTAAAACTTCCTTAGACTCCACCATGGCCCCTGTCTTTCATCCCGTAAGTGTACCAAACTGTGACTTACCCAATACAAACACTCTGACATTGATTTGATCTCAACTTATTAAAACCAAACTTACCCTTTCTTAACTGACATACTCTTGGATAGGGATGTCAAAAAAATTCGTACCCACGAGTAACTGTGGATAAAATCCGCAACGAATAGGAAATAGATATCGGAAATGGATACCGCAGGTAACGGGTAGATATTTTTTTATACCCGCATGTTTATGGGACGAGTACGAGTATCATAGTATTCATATCTGTGGATACACGTACCCGCTATACTCTAATTTAAATTAAAACAAATAAAAATATGATTAAAATATTAACACATTGATTTTGAAGGGATTATTTTTTATCAATTGGTTTTAAAAAAATCTCTATTTATTTGTAAACTATCATTCAACATTATTTAAATGAGTTATTTTCACTTTGTTTGGAATTTATAAATGTTATGCATTGTATTTTTATTTCAATTTATAGTTAAAATTTGTTGTTAAATATTAAATTTTTCTTTTTGTTAATACCCACGAGTACCCGTGGATATTTGTGGATTTTAAAATAATATGTGGGTACCCATCTAATGGATTCTTGCACAAATATTGGTAAGGGTACGAGACAGATATTTTATCCCGCCGGTACGGTACGAGGGAGCTACTACTTGTACCCTACACATCTCGTTGACATCCCTACTCTTGGACATATTCAAATATCATAAGATATGATCAAGTTATGTCATTCTTGACCAATAATATATATGCACTGTAAGCAAACAATATAAAATAATAACAAAACATATATGTAACTTTTTTTATCCAAGCTCACTAAATAAAAATAATATTTACTTTTATTTTATTTTTATATTTTTCAAATTATAAAATAAGGATAAAATAAAATAAGAGTCAAAGTAAAAACTTTAAATAATTTACTATATACCGATTAGAATGTTATAAACACATATAATGAATAAAATAAATTCTAAATTAGCATAAGGACTCGTGAAAATTTGGAGATAAATGAAATGAAATAAATAAATAAGATCAGTGCGTAATTGGAGATAAATTACTATAATAAATTAATAAGATTAGTGCATAACTAGAGATAAAATAAATAAATGGGACCGATGCATAACTAGAGATAAATTAAATAAAATAAATAAACAAAATCAATAAATAGAGATAAATTAAAAGAAATAATTAAGCAAGACTAATGTATAACTTGAGATAAAATTAAATTAAATTAAATAAATAAATAAGACCAATGCGTACCTAGAGAGAAATAAAATAAAATAAAATAAAAATATAGGACCAGTGCATAACTAGATATATATTAAATAATATAAATATAAATATAAATAAATAGGATAAAAATTAAATGCAAGTAAATAAAATAATATATAATTCGAAATAAATAAAAGATAAATATAACACATGAGTTGATCAAGATTAACATAGAAAGAGCTTAACATCACTCCCCTTACATTAATAGTTTAAGGGACACACAACAATATTTCTAGAATGATGTAGTTAATTCAAGCTGCCTTTACAGTTTGTTAGTTTTACAATTTGTTTTGTATAACCAACTTCATAAATAGAGTTTCTGTTTTTTTGTAATACAGTTGCAGTAATAAAATACTAATGTGTGTGATTTCAGTATTCACTTGTGTATTGTGTGTGTGAGAGAGCTCTACCCATTATCCCTCTTTTGTCTCTTCTTCTTCATTTGAACCCTAGCCCCCTTTCTTCCTCCTTCTAACAATGGTATCAGGAGCAGTAAGGTTCTGGATCTATGTGAGTTGTTATGGCAAATGGAGGTGGAAATTTTCTGGCAAATCTTCCAGTTCTTGATGGCAAGAACTTTGACTATTGGGTGATAAGAATGGAAGCCATTCTTGGTTATCAAGAAGTTCTTGAGGTTGTAAAGAATGGGGTTCAAGAAAAGGACGATGTTGCAACTAAAAAGAAAGATTGCAAGGCTCGCTGTTTACTTCATCAATGTGTGGATATGGTGAATTTTGAGAAGATATCTAAAGCAAGAACAACCAAGGAGGCCTGGGATATCCTGCAGAATGCATATGCAGGTGCAAAAAGGACCAAGAAGGTGAAACTCCAATCTTTTCGAAGGCAATATGAGTTATTGTCTATTGCTGATCAAGAAATAGTGGCTGAATATTTCAATAAACTGTAATTGTTGGTGAATTCAATGAGGAATTGTGGTGAAACCATCACAGATTAGAAAATGGTTGAAAAGGTATTGAGAACAATATCCTCTAAATTTGAATATGTTGTGGCAGCAATAGAAGAATGCAAGGATATTGGACAACTGAAGATAGAAGAACTCCAAGGAACACTTGAAGCTCATGAATTAAAGATGGTGAACAAAATTGCTGAAAAGGCCAAGGAAGAGCAAGCTTTGCAGGCCCAGATGTCAAACAAGGGTCATTCTTCTCGTGGCAGATGGAAGAAGAACAATTCCAGTGGCAGATTCATTAAATGAGGACGATCTGCCAATCAAGATCATGCCTCAGGTGAAGGGAAATCAGAATCTTCTGACAAAACCAGTAGAGGTGGTTTTATTGGTAGAGGAAAAGATGGAAAGAAAGTGCAAGATTTGAGAAAGATTTAGTGTTACAACTGTGAAAAGTGGGGACACTATACAGCAGATTGCTGGCATGGAAAAGGAAAGCAGAAAAGGGAATCTGGCCTGGAAGCACATGTGGCTCAAAGGGACTCAGAAGAAGAACCAGTAATGTTGATGGTTACTGCCCAGGGTGTAGAATTTGGGTCTGAAACTGGTTTCTTGACACAGGTTGTAGCAATCATATGTTTGGGCATAAAAATTGGGTTTCGAATCTTGACACTAGCAAGAAGAGTAAGGCCAGATTGGCTAATGATAATATAATTGAGGCTGTTGGAATTGGTGATATACAGATCAAGAAAGATGGAAAAGTTATGGCTGTTATTGAAATTGTGTTGTATGTTCCAGGTATGAAATGTAATCTTTTTAGTGTTGGGAAGCTAGTGGAAAAAGGCTTCTCTGTATGCATGAAAGATGATATATTGAAAGTATATGATTCAAAATAGAGGCTTATTCTGAAATCTCCACTCTTCAAGAACAGAACCTTTCAGACAAGATTCAATCATATTGAAATCACTGTTTGGCTGTTACAACTAGAGCTATCAAAATGGGTTGGAACCCGCGAGCCAACCTGGTTCACCACGGGTTCAGGCCGAGTTAGGTTGGAATTTTTTTACAAATTTCAATATGGGTTGATTTTTTACCCGGCTCATTTAGAACCCGGCTCATCTGGGTTGAACTTGTGGTGAGCCGGGTTGGCTCACCAACCCGCAGATAAAAGGGTCACACAAGTGTTTTTTATTTATTTTTATTAAGTTGAGCTTTACATTTAGGTCATGTTAGGTTGTTTTTTTATCCAACACATAAATGATTTGTATTTTTTTTTACTTTGGTTTGTATTTGGATTATATTAAAGTTTATTTAGATTTTAATTAGAATTACAATTTAGTTTTGACTGAAAAAAAATAAAAAAATAATATTTTTTTTTAATTAAGTGAACTCGTGAGCCAACCCGTTTAACCCGCCAACCCATGGTGGGCCGGGCCGGGTTCAAATTTTTTTGGCTCGCTAAAAAGTGAGCCAGGTTGGGTTGGCTCACTAAATCATAAACTCGTGGTGGGTAAAGCCGGGTCGGGTCGGATTACCCATTTTGACAACTCTAGCTACAACAATGGACAAAACTGCATGGCTATGGCACATGAGGTTTGGTCATCTTAATTTTCAAAGTTTAAGAAAATTAGTTGTTGAAGAAATGGTTACTGGACTGCCTGTAATTGTTGTTCCTGACAATGTATGTGAAGGATGCTTGGTTGGAAAACAGTCCAAAACTCCTTTTAAATCACATATGCATATGAGAGCAAAGGATGTGCTTCATGTTGTGTATTCAGATGTTTGTGGGCCATTTGAAGTGCTGTCAGTAGGACAAAATCGTTAGTTTGTCTCATTCATATATGAGTATAGTGGGATGATATGGTTGTACTTAATAAAAGCTAAGAGTAATGTGTTCTCAGTTTTTAAAAGATTCAAGGTGTTTGCTGAAAAAGGTGGAAGAAGGCTGAAAATTTTCCGAACAGATGGAGGGGGAGAGTATACACCAAATGAGTTTGAAACTTCACAGAAAGTGGTATACATCATGAGGTAACAGTTCCATCACCCCACAACACAATGACCTTGCAAAAAGAAGAAATAGAACAATTCTTGATATAGTTAGAAGCATGTTGAAAGAGAAAAGGCTTCCACATGAGTTTTGGGGAGAGGCAGTGTCAACTGCAGTATATGTGTTGAACAAATGTCCCACCAAGAAGCTTGGAAACAGGGTTCTAGAGGAAATTTGGTTTGACAGGAAACCAACAGTGAATCATTTAAAGGTGTTTGGATCTGTGTGTTATGCACATGTTCTAGATGCTAGGAGAAGGAAGTTAAAAGACAAGAGTAAGGTCATGGTGTTAGTAGGATATCATCCTATAGGAGCATATAGATTGTGTAATCTAGTCACCAAAGAAATCTGCATCAACAGAGATGTTATTGTCAATGAAGAAGAATCTTGGGACTGAACAACTCAGAACAACAGTAGAAATCAAGGAGTGTCTGTGGTGATTGAAGGAGATGAAAAAAAGAGTGAAAGTTCTGGAAATACTACAAGTTCTGGAGAGATTGCTAACAATGAAACAACTTCAGAACAACCTCATCAGATGCAAAGAGAGTCTAGGTAGAGGAGATTACCTAGGTCTATGGTGGATTTTGAGATTTTCCCAGATAATGTTGTTACAGATGAAGGGGATTTAGTGCATTTTGCACTACTTACTGAAGCTGAGCCTGTTAATCACAAGAGGCCTTAGGTCAAGAATTGTGGAGAACAACAATAGAAATCAAGGAGTGTTCGTGGTGATTGGAGGAGATGAAAATAAGAGTGAAAGTTCTAGAAATACTGCAAGTTCTGGAGAGATTGCTGACAATGAAACAGCTTCAGAACAACCTCATCAGATGCAAAGAGAGTCTAGGTAGAGGAGATTACCTAGGTCTATGGTGGATTTTGAGATTTTCCCAGATAATGTTGTTACAGATGAAGGGGATTTAGTGCATTTTGCACTACTTGCTGAAGTTGAGCCTGTTAATCACCAAAAGGCCTTGGGTCAAGAATTATGGAGAAAAGCAATGATGGAGGAACTGCAGACTATTGAGAAAAACCAAACTTGGTTTTTAACTGAGTTACCAGTGAATAAGAAACCCATTGATGTTAAATGGATTTTCAAGTTAAAGCTCAATCCAGATGGAACAATTTCTAAAAGGAAGGCAAGACTGGTTACTAGAGGTTTTCTACAGAGAAAAAGTTTGGATTATTTAGAAGCGTTTGCTCTTGTGGCCAAAATTGAAACTATAAGGTTGGTGGTAGCTTTGGCCAGTGGTAAAGGGTGGCCCATGTTTCAGCTGGATGTAAAATTAGCTTTCCTAAATGGACCACTTGAGGAAGAGGTGTATGTGACACAACCTCTTGGGTTTGAAATTAAAGGAAGTGAGAACAAAGTTTATAGGTTAAGGAAAGCCTTATATGGCTTAAAACAGACTCCTAGAGCTTGGAACAGGTTGATTGATGCATTCATGATAAGGCATGGTTTTCAAAAATGTTCAGTAGAGCATGGAGTGTATGTAAAGGGGCAGAATGGTTTGAATCTAGTACTCATGTGTATCTATGTGGATGATTTGTTGATAACAGGAAGTGATTTGGCTGAGATTGAAAAGTTTAAAATCACCTTGATGAGTGAATTCGAAATGACTGATTTAGGGAGGCTGAAGTATTTTTTGGGAATGGAATTTGTTGAGACTGACAGAGGAATTGTTTTGCACCAACATAAGTACACTGTTGAAATATTAAAGAAATTCAGCATGAAGAACTACAATGCAGCACTCACTCTAATAGAGGTAAATGCCAGTAAAATAGAAGATGGGGAAGAAGAGGTAGACAACACTCTATTCAAACAAATGGTGGGTTCACTTAGATATCTCTGCAACAGCAGACCAAATATCTGTTTTGCAGTAGGAGTAATAAGCAGATATATGCATCAGCCAAGGAAAGTGCATTTACTTGCTACCAAAAGAGTGTTAAGGTATATTAAAGGAACAATTGGGTTCACGTTTATTGTTTCACTAAGTTCTCTTTCAATTCTTTTGCTTCAACTTTCTCTCGTTCTCTCTCTCTCTTTCTGTCGCTATATATATATATATATATATATATATATATATATATATATATATATATATATATATATATATATATATATATATACACACACACACACACACACACTATAAGAAAATGTCTTATTAGTAACCAATTTTAGTGACTAAAAGTTGTTAGTCGCTATATTGACTAATTTAGATACCAATTTACAAAGTATAAAATTATTGGTTACTAAAATAGTTATTATTATGAATACAAAATTATAATTGGTCACTAAATTGGTTTTTAAAATTAGCTACCATGGTTTTGGCTACCAAAGGAAATTGGTTACTTAAAACTAGCTACCTAGATTTTGGCTACCAAAATGACTTAGTTACTAAATTGGTCTCTAATTAATTAGTGACCAATTTAGTGATCAATTATAATTTTTTATTTATAATAGTGACTATTTTAGTAACCAATAATTTTTAATTTTGTAAATTTGCATCTAAATTGATTATTATAGTGACTAACAACTTTTGGTCACTAAAATTGGTTACTAATGAGACATTTTTTTGTAGTGATATATATATATATATATATATATATATATATTTATATATATATATCTTTCTCTTTTGTTCTCTCCCTCTCCCTTTTCTTCTCTCTTTCTCATGTAACTCACCTTCACTCTTTCTACATCTCTTTTTCCATGTATTTATAAGCTAGGATAAGATTCCTTTCATTAATTAAAGGTAAGCCAAAAAAATTTCAAAGTAATCCATGTGCATTAAATGTAGTACATGTGCATTAAGTCATCTTATCTCATCTTTCTTTCATCATCCATTTCCTTCATTCATTTACAAGTTATGCATGTGCCTACTTGTCCAAGTAATGAATGCATGCATCAAATGTAATGTTAACACTTCTAATTATACTTATCTTGCATATATTAAGATAAAAATTTCTTTCATTAATGAAGAGATATATCTCTTTCTATATCTTTTTCTTTTCTTTCTTTTTTTATTCTTTCTTCTTATCTTATCTTTTAGAAGATTCATTAAAAAAATATATTTTTATTTATCTATCTATCTATCTATCTATCTCTCTCTCTCTCTCTCTATATATATATATATATTAATATCTTTTTAATTAATATACATTTTTATTTGTTCTTATTGCCTACTTTTATTATTATGTTTATTTTACTTAGTTATAATATTTCTTAAAACTACTTGATTAATTTTGTTAAAATTCAAACTATATTTAGATATAATACGAAACATTAAACATATAAGATTTTCTAAATTTTATTTTTAAAGATAAGGATAAAATAAATAATATAGTTATTTAAAAGTAGGGATGTTACATTTCTCGACCCCAAAATTCACTTAGTTGTAAGAAGATGGGGATACATTTCCCTCATATTACTTTCCAATTCTCAAGTTGCATCGCCTTCATCTTAGGGATTCTACAATATCGTTACCAATGGTATGTTCTTTCCCCGAAGTTGTTTAATTCGTCAATCTCCAATTCTCATAATAAGTACATCCTACGTAAGGTTTTCTCGTATTTGTACTATATCAGGTTCTATCACATGAAGAGGGTCATGAATATATTCACAAAGTTGGGACACATGAAAGACATTATGAAGTTTTGAAAGGTTTGGAGGTAAAAAAATTTGATATGCAACATAGCAAATTCTTTTAAGGATTTGATAAGGACTAATGAATTTAGGTGTAAGTTTTCTAGATTTTAGAGCTTTACCAACACTAGTTACATGTGTAACTTTCAAGAAAACATGATCTCCTTCTTGAAACTCAACGGATTTCATTCGTTTATCATAATAACTTTTCTACCTATCTTGATAAGTTTTTATCATTTCCCTTATCATTTTAATATTATCAATTACATCTTGAATTATCTCTGGACCAAAATAAGAAATTTCCATTCTCATACCAAGACAACGGGGTTCTACATCTTCTCCCATATAAAGCCTCATATGAAGTCATTCCTATGCTTGAGTGGAAACTGTTGTTATAAGTGAACTCTATAAGTGGTAGAAATTGATATTGGATATTGATGTCATCCAATTAAAGGGAGATTGTTAGCACAAATGACTTTGATGCATGGATATATGATGATTGCATAGTAACTTGATGATGATATTTGTAAGACCCGTGAAAATTAATTAATTAAATATTTAATTAATTAATAAATGCGGGTAGAAAGCGCCTTTATGGCATTAATTGTTGTTTAATGTGACGTGGAAGAGTACTAGCTCAAATGGTTGAGAGTACTTTGATTGTGTGAGAGGACTTGGGTTCGAGTCCTATGTATGCCAATTATTTGTTGTTGTTTTATTATTGACTTTAAAGATATGCATGATGATGTGATTGGTATTGTAAACTTATGTTGATTTGTGTATATCACCAAATGTGATTTGGCATAGTGGTTGTGTTGTAGCATTGTGAGTGGAAGGTCATAGGTTCAAACCTTGTTGGGCATAAAGAAGGCTTTATTTTTGCTAATCCTAGCTTAGAGTGGAGTTGAAAGGGCAAAGGTAAAAATCGGGAGGAGTAGCCAAAGGGCTGAAAAACCTTAGTTAACATTGAATAAGAAATTAAAAATAGGGTTTTGAGAGGAGCACTAATTTGAGAGTGTGAGTGGAGTTGTGAGTGTGCAAGGGCTGGACCAAGAGGGAGAGTGCGAATCAAGGATTTCGAGTGCGAATCAAGGATTTCGGGTGCTGAATTATGTGTGTTTCACTTGGTTGGTATTTCTGTGTGGTGTGCTTAATTGGGGTTTGTATTTGGCATGCTTTTAGGGGTTTTATATGCGGTTGTGATTGAGTAATTGAGTACTCTTGGTGTTGTGCAAATTCATGGATATATCACGTAAATTGTATATGGGTTTGGGGTTTTGCGTAGTTCTTTTAGGAAGTAATGAGTTGGTATTCAAATGGGATGAAAATTCAATTATTAAGCATGATTCTGATGTACTTGTGCCACTACATTGTGTTGGTAATGTTTGGTTAGTGTTTTGGTATGATTTTAGTGAAGTGTGTGCGTGAACAGACTCGAAACCCTACAAGTCTCGCCCAAGCGGATCCATCTCACCTAAGCGAGAGTTATAGAGTCTCATGTAGAGTTCTAATTCGTGGTTCTCGCCTAGGCGACCAAGGAGAGGTTTGAGCGACATGGTCTCTTGCTCAGGCGAGAGGCACTCGCCTAAGCGAGGTCGCGAGGAGAACTTGAGAGTTTGAGCGCGATATCTCGCCCAGGCGAGAGGTTTTGGAGTTTTGAGCGACTGACACTCTCGCCTAGGCGAGAATGGCTCGCCTAAGCGAGTCCGCGAAGTGTTTTCTTGTGTGTGTGGTTGAATACTCCTCTAGGCGAGGTTTGGTTGTGATTTGGGTGAATGTGTGGCTCGCCCAGGCGAGGGGATCTCGCCTAAGCAAGATAATGTGATGATGTGGTTGTTTTAAGCTCGCCCAAGCGAGGTGATTTAGCCTAAGCGGAACAGAGGGCTTAGCTTAGGCGAGAGGTCCTGGCTTGAGCGAGATTATGTGAATTTCTCATGTTGTATGACCTTGTGTGTGCGAATTGACTACCTTTCTTAGGTATATGAAGTATATGCATGTGTTGTGGTGTGTGGGCTTGAAGGACTAAGTCCAACAGGGGTCTAGGATGTGCTCAGTGGTTGGACACATGATGGGCATGGAACTGGTTAAGTTCCCGTCGGCTACTAATGGGCGAGGAGTCCTTAGTATGGTGATTGCATGTGTCGGGCGCACGATGGGCAAGGAACTGTGATGTTCCCGTCGGCTACTATTGGGCGAGGAGTCCATAGTATGGTGATTGTGTGCGTGCCAGAGTCCAAGTTATGAGACTTGGATGTTTATACTACAGGCGAGGAGTCTGTAGGACAGGACTATGAGCGGGATTGACTCATAGGGTTGGACCACGAAAGAGTTAGTTTCGTGGGAGCATAGGAAAGTCCAAGACCTAGTTCATGCATATGAATCATGAAGGACTATGATGTCATGGTTGGGTGATTTGGAAATTATGAGTTTTGTACTTATGTTGTTTTGGGTTGGGAAACATGTTTATTTCATATATATGTTTATATTGTTATTGTGCATAGCTCACCCTATCTGTGTGTGTATGGCGATGATCGGATAATTTATTATCCGGGAGCAGATGATGTGGCAGGTGAGCCAGGAGCTGCTTAGAGACAGAGAGCATTGGCTACTTGGGATTTGAAAGAAACTTTATTGTTTTGAGTTTGATGTAAATATTTTTATGATGAATTTTAATAACATTTCTATTTAACGATATTGTCCATTCAGACTATGTATGGTACTAATTATGGTTTTAAATTTCCTACATTTTTGGGAAACAGTTATAATCAATGCGATATTTAATTTAATTAGAATTTTATTTATTTAATATCAGTAATATTCCTTAGGGATGTTACAATATTACACAGTGACGTGATGAGGTTGTGATCAATTGGTGAAGACTTAACGAAGTAATGAAGACTTGAAGAAGATGGTGTTTTCATCAAGCTTGATATGTGCCTAGTTTGACTATCACATGAAGATCTTGAAGCTTAAAGAGTGGAGCTTAACATGAACACTATTTGACATAGATTAGGTGTCTTGTGTCTAGTTGTAGTCTTTTAGTCTATTAAATGAGTTTTTAACCGGTTAATTGGCTAGCTGCTATATTTTTGTTATTGACATATTCAATCAATTGATTTCACTTAATTCAAGTGAAATCAATAAATTGAACAAATAAATAAACCTATTGAATATGCAAACAGACAAACTATAAAGTCTGGTTTTCTAGAGAGATTTGTAACAATTATCATTTTAGTGTGAGTACTTTGGAAAATTCTCTCTCGCTGAACTATCTAGATCTGCAGTTGTTCATGTAGTGATCTTTGAATTCTTGGAGCATTTTGCTTGGTGTAAGAGACTTAGAGAAAGAGTATTGGTTGGTTAGGGAAAGCCATCACCAAGGTTTGACCTTTCTTAAGTTTTCGGGTGTTGCCTGGTAGGATTCTAGGTCTGCAAGTGAGAGTCTTGTTGCACTTTGTTGAGATTCTTGTGGGATTCAAGAGTATTGGTGTTGTTTTTATGTTTTTCAAAAGTGTAATCTTGGTGGATTGAGTAAATCTTTTGAAATAGTACAAAGTCAGGCTAAGGTTGCTTTAACTAACTAGATGTAGCTTAGTCTTGAGTGAACCAATATAAAATTATGAGTGCATGTGTTTGATCTCTTTCTCTTTGTTTGTTGTTTGATAAAAAAAAGTTTCAAGAAATATATTTTTAGCAATCTTTGTATGGTATTCTGGTGATTTGATTTAATCTGAAGCTATAATGTAGTTTGTATTATTGATTAGAGTCAATCTTGATTTGTTGTGAAAATTGTTTATGAATTTATCACCAATTTCATTTTTTTGCATAATTTCCCAGTATTTTAATATGTTATTTTAGTGTTTTAATCTGTTGAAAAATATTAATCTATCTGGTTGATTATCTGTTTAATGAAATCAACCTGTTAACAGTTTTCAATCGATTAAAAATGTATGTTCTAGAAGTAATTGTATATTGAGTTTTTGGTCATTCTGATCCAATCAAAAGGGTTTTTACAAGATTAAAAAGAACTAAAGTTTTAAAAAAGGGCAATTTAACCCCCCTTCTTTACTAATTACTTTGTTTACTGCTTATAGATTGTGGGTAGTTTTGATATGTGTGATTAGGGTTTGCTATTGTAATTGCTTCAAAGATTGGTAAGTCTAGTTCAATTGGTATCAAATGGTGCATTTTTTTACTAGGTAACTTTAGTTTTGATATGTGACAATAGAGAAAAATACCCTTTGAAGCCAAGGAAAAAAATTCACCAATCTGTCATGACTTTTGAGTTATGCAAACTCGCTAGGCGAGCCAACCGCTTATTGAACAAGTACCAGATTTGAGTTTGGCAGATAAATAGTGGAGGCTTTCTCGCTGGGCGAGCTAACCTCTCATTGTGCGAGTTCATGTTTCTTATTTCGAGTCATCTAAAAGAAAATGGGAATCCCACTTTGTTAACCGTTGAGTCGAGATGAAATTTTGATAGTTGGTCCTAGATATATGAATCTTCATTTTGAAAGTTGAGATTGTTAATAACAGGTTTGTAGTTAGAGACATGATTTTCGATGTTTTGGAATATTGAATGGAAATATTATAATTGAAATGTAATAGAAAATTAATGATGAATTATTAACATGTAATTTGAAATAAATAATAGGTGAATTATGTTATGAGATGAGTTTGAATTTAGGTAAAATATATTTGTATGACATGGTGTGATAATTTAAGATTATATGAGAATTTTAGTGGTGTTTAAATGTTGATTAATTTTGAAAAGAAAGATGTAATGAGTGGAATGTTTGAGATGGAAAAATGATTAGATGTAAATGAGAATTAATATATGATATGTTATGATAAGTGGATTAGATGATTATTTAGAATGAAAGAAAGAGATTGTAATGTATGAATTGTATGGAATTGGAAGTGTTGTACGTGAATGTTAGTTATGAATGTGATGATAACATGTGATGAGAAAGTTGTATCATATATATAATCATGGTGTGATGAAAGTGAAATGACTTCCAAGGGAGAAATCATTTAACTCTCGTATGTTGTAGTGTATTGAATAAGAATTCTATAAAGGATTATCAAAACTTTACTATGTATTCTAACTTACATAAAGGAATATACTTAGGTGGTGTGAATCAATAGAGGTTCCTATGATGAAAAGTGGTTTGAAAGACAACCTTTATGGCTAGTCATAATGAACTAACCTTGTTATATGGGCTTAGGGCCATCGTGGGGTTGGGTAGACCCATGCATCACATACCTAAATCTATTGAGATTCATATGATAGGTGTAAAATCACATAATCCTATTTAACGCACAAAAAAAAAAATCCTTTAGAGGTATAACTGATAGTTGATTTAAGGTTTAATTACTCGGATGGTACCCACTTTGGTACAGGTGTGTCAATCTGGTACCCGCTTTTAAAAAATTGTCAATTGCATCCTAACTTTTGAAAAAGTGCTTCAATTAGGTCCTTTTTAGACGGAATTAACTAACGTCGTTAGTCAACGTGCCACGTGTCAGTTTGTGGTTTTTTTATTTTTGTTTAATATTTTTTAATATTTTTTTAATTTTTTGAAAAATAAAAATAAAAATGTCACGTGTCAGATCCCTGTGTGTGACACGTGGCATTGTCAGTGTCACATGGCATTAGTGCATTATTAGATGTCATTGTGTTGATTTCAATTTGGTCCCCATATATGTTTTTTTATTTCAATTTAGTACATACTTATGTGTATCTGATTCAATTTTGACCTAATTTTTTTCAATAATTAAAATCCATTTTTTATAAAATTAAAAGTAATTAAGTATAAAATTTTTACAAAAATTAAGTATTTGATATTTATATTAAAATTTAGTGATAAAAGTCATTTTATTAAGTCATTTTTAATAAAAAAAATTAGTATAACATTCAGACAAATAGAAATTTTGGTTTAAAATTAGTAAGAGACAATATTATTTTATTTTGAAAAAAAAAATATTAAAAAACATGAATACTTAATAAAAAAGTAATTAATAAAGTAATATGTAGAAAAGTCATTTTTAATAAAAAAACATATTAGTAAAACATTTTATACAAATAATAAATTTAGTCTAAAAAATATTAGTAAAAAAATATAAATATTAGTACTTAATTTTGCAAAAATATTTATACTTAATTAATTTTAATCTTAAAATAATAGATTACAGAAATAATTTTTTTATTAAAAAAATTGGGACAAAATTGAATCAGATACACATAAGTGGGTACCAAATTGAAAAAAAAAAACATATATAAGGACTAAATTGAAATCAACACAATGACATCTGATAGTGACACTGACACGTGTCACACACAGGGACCTGACACGTGGCATTTTTATTTTTTTTTCAAAAATTTTAAAAAAAAATTAAAAAATGTCAATAAAAGTTAAAAAAAAAAAAAAATAAAAAAAGACAAAAAAAGTTAAAAAAAAAAAAACATAAACTGACATGTGGCACGTTGGCTAACGGCGTTAGTCAACTCCGTCTGAAAGGACCTAATTGAAGCACTTTTTCAAAAGTTAGGATACAATTGATACTTTTAAAAGCGGGTACAAGATTGACACACCTATATCAAAATGTATATCATTCGATTAAATCTTGATTTAAATATCTAATGTATGATTTGATTTTGAATGTTTGATTTTTATATTCTTTTCAAATAATTATAAGTTTATTTCTTTTTAACTGTAATAGCTTATCCTGCTTTGTGGTTGTGTTTCTTTTTTTGATGATCATGTATTTACATAAGAGTAAGGGATAATATAGATGAGGGACATCAACACTGAAACTGTCATAATAGAGTGCAAATTTTTCAAAGCTACTCGTGCATTTTTCTTTTGTTATTGTAGAATTCCTTTGTTATTAATAAAGGTTTTTTTTCTTTTTAAACTTGTTATAAACGTATACGAGAAATCCTATAATATTTAGATAATACATTTTTTTGTGATATTGCTTGATACTAATTATAAAAGACTTTAAATTAATAGAATAATTTTACTAATACGAGATGTTACATATAAGAACAAAATAGTAATAATTTATTATATATATATATATATAATTATGTGATGGTTATAAAGAGAAGATATTTAATTATTTTGAGATACATAAATTTGTATAATTACTTATTATTATTAATTAATAAATAATTTTTTATTTATTTAGGTTAAAATTGTCAAATTAAAAGATGAAAAAAAGGAATCATCTATTATATAATGATGAAATATAATAGAAAATATGAAAATGATACAATTTAAAAGGTATATATAATTTCCTAAAAATAATATTAAATTATGTGATGGTTATTTTTAAAAGTAAAAATCATCTACTTATTTTAAAATGAAGAAAATGTATTCAATTGCTTATTTTATTTAAAAAATAAATTATTTAATATTTATTAAAAAGTAAAGTTGTCAAATTAAAAAAAAATTATATCAAAGGAAGTTATGAAATAATGTATAGTTTTATATAAGAAGATAGATGTTATAATAAAATGTGGAGTCTATTTAAATAAGTGAAATGAAATCTCTCATTCTAATTTAGGAACTCGAATTAATGAGCCATAAATGCACATTAATATACAGAAACAATATTCTATCTCTAGAAAGATGTGTACTACATTTATTTTTTTTTTTATTTTCTTTTCTCTCATCTTTATTATTAACAAAGTAAATAAGTGGTTTAAAATGACAAATATTTAAGTATTTTGATTTTAATATAATAAAAAAAATTAAAATCTTAGTACAAATTTTTATTTCTATTAATTTAATTTAAAATTTGTTATTAAAGTAATTTAATATGTATTTGATTTTTAATAATTATTATATGTGTTCAAAGCGAAAATTAATATTAATTTTTTTAAATTTAAAAGGTATCAAAGAAAAAATTATTTTACGCTAATCATTGACATTAATGTTTTCTTTAATAAACTCGTATAATAATTATGATGAAAAACAATAAATGAACATAATCATTAATATAATTTAGATTAGAACTCTAAATTTTTTTATTAGACTAAAAACAAATTCTTATTATAATAAATTGACTATTTATCTTTATTATTACATAAAAGATATTGAAAATAGTTATCTCTGAATAATAATATAATATACGATAATAACGATAATAATACTAAATTATTTTAATTGATATACATATATCTTTTTGAAAATAATTTTCAATTGGGAAATATCTTTCTGACAACTTCTGAATCTCTATCGAAAGAAATTATTTTTTACTTTATGTTTATACTAACGGAAAATAAAATAATAATGAGTTATCCCAATACTTCAAAAATATTAAACTATACAATATATATTTTTTAAATCAATTCTTAAAAAAGTAATATTAAATTCTAACTTATTTAAATAATATATAATAAATATTTTCTTATTTTGAGTATATATTTCATATTAATATTCACACTTAATTATAATTGTCTTAATAAAAGAAAATAGATAAGAATAGATGTAAAATTTCATGAAGAAATAATTAGAACAATTAGGAATATACGTTGAGAGAGATAATTAATATACATACGTTTTTAAAAATGTATTTAGAAGTTTTGAATCTAATTTTCAGTTTTAAGGTTTATTTAATGTTTTAAAACAGAACCATAAATAACTTCTTAGAACATTTAATATATATTTTGATTAACACGTAAACAGATCCCATACACACCAAAAGTTTTTCTTATTTGTTCCTTAATTAATCACAAAGAACAACTATTTGGTTCAGAAAAATTCGTCTCATGTGACACAAAAGCAAAAGGATCCGTTGGCAACAAAGTTTAATGCTGAGTGGGCCAGCCTCGGCCACTTCAACGAAATTTCAATTCCACTATTATTATTTTCCTATTTTTCCTTTCAAAACTTCAAACCGTTGCCGTTTCTTATTTAATTTTTTGCATTTTTATATTATTCCACAAAGTCGGTCACCTCCTCCTTCTCTCACGTCTCTGTTCTCTTCTCCATAACTGAGGGGAGAGAGAGAGAAAAACAGCGTTTGAAGAATCTTCGCAAAAAGGAAAAAAAGAAAGAAAAACAGAGCAACATGAAGCGAAACCTTCAAACGTTGTTTATGTTAACACGAAAACGATCGATTCAGTTTCTAATCGGTGCGTTTTTCTTGTACCTCGTACTCGTAACACTCGAAATCCCTCTCGTTTTCAAAACCGACTTCACCACCGTCGCCACGCGCACTCCCAAGCTCCTCAGCGAAGAAGACTCGCTACTGAAGGAGTCCCCGGCGCGGCCTTTGAAAACGGTTTCCAACGCTGACTCGCCGAGTCAACTCGCTCGCCGCAGCGTGGTTTCCGGGTTGGTCCTGAACGACGCCGTGTTCGAATCCAACGCCAACGACGGGTCGTTGGAGCTCTACAAGCTCGTAAAGCGTGCGCGCCAGATGGGACGGAGGCTTTGGACGGACCTTGAATCTGGAAAGTTGCGGACCGTTGTGTCGAAGCCCGAGAACCGGTCCAGTTCGTGTCCCGGTTCGGTTTCTCTGTCAGGTAAGGATGCATTGGGCGTCGTGCCACTGCCGTGTGGGCTCACATTGGGGTCACACGTGACGATCGTTGGGAAGCCGTTGGCGGCGCGGCCGGATTTCGAGCCGAATATAGCGGTTGTGACGGAGAATGAACCGGTGATGGTGTCACAGTTCGTGGTGGAGTTGCAGGGGCTGAAGACGGTGGACGGTGAAGAGCCTCCTAGGGTTTTTCACTTCAATCCGAGGTTGAAGGGAGATTGGAGTGGGATGCCTGTGATTGAACTCAACACGTGTTATCGCATGCAATGGGGTTCCGCTCTCAGGTGCGACGGTTGGAAATCCAAGGCCGATGATGATACCGGTGAGTTTCGAAACTGAAATTGGATATTTTTTTTCGCCTGTTTAGAAGTTTGATTTCGCGTGATTAACTTGGAAATTGGTGATCAGGCATTGTTTTATTGTGTGGATGTTTACTAGTCATTTTATTGTGTTATCAGTTATATGGTACTCTTTGATCTTTGCTTTGAATTTTTTTTCTAAATTTTTACTTGTTTTTCCTTCTTCGGATTGAAGAAACTGTTTAGAACGTAATGACTATTTTTAAACGCTATTCAACCACAAATGTCATCCATAGATGATTGACTAGATGTCTGGTTTTATGCCCAATTGAAAGTGTAATTTTCTTAAAGAAATTTGTGATGTTCCATTTTGTGTGGTGAGGCTGCTTGTGTCCGGTTGTGGTTGATTGAATTGAATTGAGTTATTGCTTACATTGGGTGCAGTTGATAGGATGGTGAAGTGCGAGAAGTGGATTAGGGATGATGAACAGCACTTAGAGGAGTCTAAGTCGACGTGGTGGTTGAAAAGACTTATAGGGCGCACCAAGAAAGTAAACGTTGACTGGCCATTCCCGTTCTCTGAGGGGAAGCTTTTTGTTCTTACAATTAGTGCTGGGTTTGAGGGGTATCATGTTACTGTTGATGGGAGACATGTAGCATCTTTTCCTTATCGCGCTGTGAGTGATATACCCTTCCCCTTGAAGTTTTCTACCTGGACTTGAAGATTGATTTGCTTAATCACTTCATTTTGCATTTTGATTTTGGCAGGGTTTTACTCTTGAGGATGCCACTGGGCTTTCGTTGGCCGGAGACATTGATGTTCACTCTGTATTTGCAGCGTCTTTGCCTTCATCGCATCCCAGTTTTTCCCCACAGAGGCATCTCGAATTTTCCACCAGGTGGCGTGCCCAGCCACTTCCTGACTCTGGCGTAGAATTGTTCGTAGGTGTTCTCTCAGCTGGAAACCATTTTTCTGAGAGGATGGCTGTGAGGAAGTCATGGATGCAGCATAGGCTTGTCAAATCTGGAGCAGTGGTTGCTCGATTCTTTGTTGCACTGGTCGGTTTTTGTTTTTGCAGTTGTTATTTCGTTTCTGATGTTCAGCTGGCGTTTATTTCTTACTATTTGATTGAAATCTTGGCAGCATGCAAGACAGGAAATTAATGTAGAGTTGAAGAAGGAAGCAGACTTTTTTGGTGATATTGTTATAGTGCCTTACTTAGATAACTATGATCTTGTTGTCTTGAAAACAGTGGCTATATGTGAATATGGGGTGAGTTATCGATTTAAAACAATCGTGCTATGAACTACCAAGTTTCGAATGATATTTAAGATTTTTTGTATGGAATATAAGATGTGGTTTGTTGTTCACAGGTTCATACGGTTTCTGCCAAGTATATCATGAAAGGGGATGATGATACTTTTGTTAGAGTGGATGCCGTTATCAGTGAAGCAAGGAAGGTTCCAGATGATACCAGTTTTTATATCGGTAACATAAATTACTATCATAAACCCTTGCGATATGGGAAATGGGCAGTGACATATGAAGTAAGTAATCAGCATCCATCGGAATGCTTTTGTTCAAACGTTAAATTCTGAATGAGAATAATCTTGAAATAATAATTATTTTAGTAATGCTTCTGAAATAATTATTTTAGAAGGCCTAAATTTACCTGTTTTCTTAGCTCCAAATTGCAGTTGCACCCTCTGTCGGCAGTGTGAATTTATGAACTGTGTGACCCTTTTTTTGGTATTGTGGCATTGGCCACATTAAACATCTTGCAGGAAAAATCTTGGTGTGTTAAAACATTGATGGTTTTGTTTCTTTTTTTTCAGGAATGGCCAGAAGAGGATTACCCACCCTATGCTAATGGCCCGGGATATATTTTGTCATCAGATATTGCACGATATATTGTATCTGAATTTGAAATGCATAAATTAAGGGTTAGTATTAGTAAACATTATCTATATTGTTCTTTTCGTGTTGTTCTTTACCTGAATGAGTGAATTCCTTCCATTTGAAATTCTGTTTGGCTGAATGTTAGTGTGATATGTTCCTGATGCAGTTGTTTAAGATGGAAGATGTGAGTATGGGAATGTGGGTAGAGCAATTTAACCGGTCAAAAGCTGTACACTATTCTCATAGCTTGAACTTCTGCCAATTTGGTTGCATAGAAGACTATTACACCGCCCATTACCAATCACCTAGGCAGATGATGTGTCTGTGGGATAAACTGCAAAGGCAGACAAGGCCTCAGTGCTGTGACGTGAGATGACACATAGGTTGTGATCTTTGATTCCCTTAGAAGGACAGAGAAAACAAGTTTTGCAGTGAAGCCATTTGCCATCGAATATTGTATATAACTGTGGAGCTTGGTTAGTTAAACATAGCCCTGTATAAAATGGCCTTTTTTATTCTCAGTTTATAATATTATTGGTTTTCTTGTTCTCTTTTTGTACCCTTTTTGGGTCCTCAATTCTTTTGGCTCGGGATTGGGATTGGTTGATGATGATGATGATACAAGTTCTGTAAAATCATTTGAGGGATAGCTCTTGTATCCATAGAAAATATAGATCAATTATTACACCAAGATGGTGCTTTTTGCCTGCTCCCCTCGTTCCATTTTTTGTTCAACTTTCCATTCCACCATCATTCTAACCTGGTTTGCTTTTTTGGGTAAAGTCCCTCCGAAGTTGCCTATTTTTTCTCTCAATTTTAGTTGTTGAATAATTCTTACGAAACTTTGATCCTTTAGTTTTTAATTGTTTGTAATTTGTTTTATTTTAGATGTAATCCAGTAGAAAAATGTATAAACAATTAAAACTCAAAGGTAAACTGCATACAAAAATCAAAGTTACAAGTTAAAATTGTGAATTGTGTTAAGTACAGAAGAAAAATCTAATTACTTATAAAAGAGTTTAGAGAAAATAAAGATATAAACAAAAATGAATTAATGTAGAAGTTAATTTGTAAATTTTTTATTAGATTTTTTAAAAAGTTCGCTTTTTTGACCTTTTTAAAAATTCAATTTATTTTTTTCTGAAAAAGTTAAACAGAATATTTGTCAACGCACAGAAGGGTAGGCGTGGGCGATGAGTTGTTGTGAAAGTAACAATTAAGCTTTGAGGGACAAACATATTAACTACTTATTACAAAAGTTATTCATAATAGATAGAATTTTGATCTCAGTAAAGTTTGTTTGCGCACACGAATGATGGTGACACACCATGCCTGGTCCCAGTTTTAGTCGAGTGAACCAGGTCAATGAATTTTATTTTAATGCTTCACTGAATTTTTATATTTCAAAATATTCACAATCCAGAAAATCGATTAATTTATTAAAAAAATAGTTTCTTGTATTTGCACAGGTCGAGGAATGATCTTAAAACATAGTAGCCTTTTACTTCTTTTTTCTTATCCTTTTAGATGTCGTTTGAAGAAATGCTACGAGGAAGATTCAATATTAATACAATATCATTACTTTATATAAAAATTATAATATTATTTTTTTGTCTAAAATTTTAAATTAATAAATTTATATTTTCTTATAAATGTGAAATTCATTTTTTTTTCTTCGATTCCTCACAATTACATTGCAAAAATTTTCTTTAAAATTTAAGTATTTTATTCATAAATCTCTTATTCGTATTATTCTTCTCCTATACGATGTTAATTATAGGATTAGTTTAATAAATATACATATAACAAGCAAAATTTAGATTTAATAAATCAGAGTTCATGATTACAAGGCAAAATATAATTGCACAAGCTCCAAGTTGATCAAAGTTTTAGACCAATAGTAAATGTATAAAACGAGTATTGACATTGATTATTCAAACTTTTAGACCAACAGTAAATGTATAAAACTCTTATTGACATTGATTAATCAAACTTTTAGACCGATAGTAAATGTATAAAATGAGTATTCATTTTTATAGTAAAATATTAATTTTTGTTCAACTATAACGTGGATTTGGTTGGATCGGATTTTGATCATGACCAATTTAGTATAACTCAGATTTAATATTTTAAAATTTATATCTAACCATTTGATTTATTAGATTAATTGGATTCTGGTTGTAATTTAAATTAAATTATTTTTTTTATGAAAAAATAATTTTTATTTTAACAAAAATATAGTAAAATCATTAACTAAAAAGACATGTATAATTTTAATAATAATTTTAAATAAATTACAATTAAATTTTAACTTAATAATATCATATTAACAATTAAATTTTAAATATAATTTTTAAATTTATAAATATTTAAATACGGTCGAGTGGAATATTCATAAAATTTCAACCCGCTATTTGAAATGATCATAACTATTCATTTTAGACAATTTTATTTATTCAACATTATCTGCATATTTAATTCAACTCAACCATCGTTCAAATTTCTTTAAACTATCGTCAATATTATCTTTATATATTTTAACTACTTTTGTGAGAAAAAGTTATTGCACAATTTAAGTTACTATCGATACATCCATTATTTACTTAAGTTAAAGTATTTTTTGAATTTCACCCACTTTATTTATTATATATATATATATATATGGATGAATTTAAAATATAGACGTTTATTGACATTCTAACATTTCTTCTCCTTTCAGGGCCTATCCGAAAACAAAAATAAAATTTAATACTTCTTGGTTGTGAACATTTGAATAAGACAAATTGTCCCGTGAATCTCTTTGCTTCGGAACAAAACAATTCGAATTAGGTTCGGTCAACTGGAATGTGTATTATCGATATAGGGGATCTTTCAAGTGAGAAGATCCATCAACTTGAGACGAAGAGAAATATATATATATATATATATATA
>Ga0209589_1003605_pt1 | contig 27005 bp, 11 predicted proteins | sample CowpeawhiteBW_FD_187525 | JGI IMG/M metagenome (GOLD analysis project Ga0209589, IMG submission 187525) | Root nodule microbial communities of legume samples collected from California USA - Cow pea white BW (SPAdes) (version 2) | ecosystem: Host-associated > Plants > Roots > Nodule | place: USA...
AAAAAAATATAAAAAAATATATATATATATATATATATATATATATATATATATATATATATATATATATATATATATATATATAAAATGTTGAAACATGTGGTATTCGGAGGAAGTTTAGGGACACAAATCGCTTAAACTTCTTTTAAGTTAAAGAGTGGCACAAGTATCTGAAAACTACCATGATTTGACAAGGTCGAAAAAGAATGAAAATGAAGATGAGTTGCTTTTTTATTCCTTTGAAAAGGCATATAGAAAAGGAAATAGAGGAGTGGATTGTCAAGTAAGCATATTATGTGTGTGCATATATTCCAAGACCGTATCAACTTATGCAATCATTTTCTTTTAGCTATTGGGTAAAAGTTAAAGTGTGATTTTAAGTTTGATATTCACTAAAAATAATAAAGTTAAAGTCAAGTAATATATAAAAATAAAATTCATAAATTTAATATTTTCAAGGTTAGTAATAAATACAATACAATTTAGATTTTTTTTAGTTTGTGGGGTTGTTTCTCATATAAGTTTTTAAAATATACCGATAGATATTCGTTTTGATTTTTAATATATATTAAAATCTTTTCTACTATGCTGGTATTAGAGTCTTTTGAAGACCGAGCAAAATGACAGTATCAAAACCTCAATAAAGAATTTAAAATACTAATGCTGTGTTTGGATTTTGGAGATTATTGTTAGTGTAGATAGAAGAGCGAGTGTCACGTAATTTGTAACGATTTGCAAGTGTTGATTTGTGATAACCACTCTTAAAAGGTTATCCACAAAAAATGCGAAAAAAAGAAGAAAAAATTACGATACAAATTTAAAAACACTCATTTAACCCTCAAATGATGACCATAAAAACTATAAATCAATTCTGAAAATTAAAATACAAGTAGAAAATGAAGAATATAGTTAAATTAAATTATGAAAATTTAACGAATCGATTCACTCTCTTCACAAAATCAATCACAATTACACTCGATTCAATTAAAAATATAAACGAATCGATTTGGTTATATATATATATATATATATATATATATATATATATATATATATATATATATATATATATAAATATATATATATATATATATATATATATATATATTAATTATACAAAATGAAAAAGAATATTTCAAGTTATTAATGATAATATTAATAAATTATATTTTTAATTTTAAATAATAATTTCAATTTTATTTTAATGTCATTTTTTATTTACATTGAAGGGTAAAATAGAAATTATATAATTTAATTTATTAAAAATAAAAATTTATTAAATTTTACCAATCACATTACACAAATTTTTACGAACTTTTCACTCATATCCACTCAAATTATACTATCTTTCCTTTAATACAAATAACTTCATCTTCATCTAAAAATCAACTCTTCTAAATTCACACATCAATCCAAACACAGTATAAGAGATAATATTATAATTCTTTTGTAAGAATGATTCATAATTTATTAATAATAACTTATTTTTCAAAATTAAGTTAGAAATTTTATATCGACTAAAAATAAAGATAAAAATTATAATATATAACTATGTTGAAAATCACACCATAGAAAAATAACATCATCAAGCAAAATCACTTTTTATGAAAAAAATACATCACAAAAATTATAAACCTTCAAATGACAAATAACTATATACTAGTTTTGATATATTTAAAAAAACCTATTAAATTTCGGTGACAACTTAGAAATAACAATACTTTTTATAATATTTCTCGATATATTAAAGAAACCTATTAAATTTCCGTGACAACTTTAAAAACAACTATTTTCTTTTATAATATTTCGTAACTACTCTCTTCTTCTTCTTCGTATCACTCCCGGTGGGATTCTTATGATAACTACTTAAAGACCAACAAACAAATAATTATAAGAAGTTAAATTAGATATAAATCCACTTACAAAAAGACGTAGCAATTAGGTCATTTTATTTATGCCTATGTGTGGATCACTCCATGTTTCTCACTTTCTTTATTACAGTGAAATTTGGTGATGAGTTGATGAGCAGCATGGCCGAAACTCAGTCCGAGTCTCCCACAGCTTCCTCCTTTGATGCTCCTTGTGGCAGCCATTGTGTGTGCTCTTGGCCTCAACACCATGCTGCAATGGATGCCTTCTCGCACCTTCAATTCTGGTCTCAAGAGGAAGCAAATGCTGGCTTTGCCAACCTCAACCTTCACACACTCTCCTTCTTCACCTTCCACCTGTGTCATTTGCTTGGCTGAGTTCTGTGATGGAGACCCTATCAGGTTCCTCCCAAACTGCAACCACTTTTTCCATGTTCTTTGCATTGACAAGTGGCTCCTCTCTCACTCTTCTTGCCCTACTTGCAGACACCTACTCAACCCAAATCATCACCATCATCGTCTTCACTCCTTACATATTATCATAACTTAGTCATTTATTTTGTTATCCTCCATTAAATACAACTTTTTATTTGGGATGTCCTTGTATTAGTAATGATCTTATGAAAACAAATATAAGAAAAGTAAAATTAAACATTAAAAGGATGTATTTTAATTTCAATAAACTATTTAATCTAAAAATTCTATATATATCAAAAATAATAAATTGCTAAGTTAATATCCAACTATTTGTTTTCTGTTCTCATCATTTTACTTCTTCAAACTAAAGACCGGCTAAATAAGTTCTTAAACTTTTTGGATTTTACTTAGGTTCTTATTTTCTTTCCATTTTGATCTCTATCACTTAAATTTTTAGATTATGAACCTAAACAAATAGCTAAGGTTGGAAATAAATAAATTATTTGCTCGCAAATAAATAAATTCAATTACGACATATACCATGGTAAAAGAAATATATCTCATTCCGATTAGAATTATTTTAAGTTGAACAGAAATTGACGATGAAAATGTATACTTTTTTTTTTCACACTACATTTTATAATTAAATTGATAGTAAATAAACATATGATGTATATGATGACATATTCCTCTATAAGTGAATATTCGGTCCGACACATTGATCCTGTGAGTTAGTGTGGATTGAGATTTGGTGACTTTATGAGCAGAAAAACAACTTTACATTTGAATCAGATGAAAGGCAATGACCAAAAGTTCCCACTTATGAAAGATTTATACTTTGTCTCAATAGATTGAGCCCACCATAGTCACAATAATGAACAAATTCAGTTTCCCGACAGCATGGTCAAAATCAAAAACCAAGTTCCTGCAAATATAGACAAAAATCTGAATGACAGGTAAAAATAGTTTTAACTTCAACTATTATGGAGCAAATAGCAGAATAATTTTATGAGATAGTGTTGTTACCAAAATTTATCATGACTTAGCCTAACCAACAGTTCCGTTGTAGTCTAGTTGGTTAGGATACTCGGCTCTCACCCGAGAGACCCGGGTTCAAGTCCCGGCAACGGAAAACTTTTACTCTTTTTAAAACTTTTTGTTATTATTTACTTTCTACGAATGTTCCATCATAAAAGTTCTGCTTTCTATTTTTGTTAAATTTTTTTTCCTTTTTTTACATTTATAGTATTATGAAGAGGGTTAAAATATGATATTTTCATTAGAATGATAATAGTTATCGTTAGCTATAGGTATAAATGATCAATCAAATCTCAATTATTATTATTATTATTATATTATATTTGTAAATTGTAACACCGAAGTACTTTGTTTGTCACAACGTAGATCTCTTTCATTTGTATGTTTTAGAGCAATTCATTTGGAATTTTCATGAATGAATGTTGTTTTTTTTATCTACTTTGACGATATTTGAAATTAATTTTTTCATTTAAAGTTTTTGGTTAATTGCACGAGTCAAGTTAAAAATACATAAGACATGAAGTCGAGCTAGAGAGACTATGAAGACAAAGTTGAGCTATAAATATTCGATGATATATAAGTTGACAAGTTGTTAAATATCATCCAATCTTAATAAAGTGACATACGATTTTTGCACTTTTTTTCTTTTTTATAAAAATAAATGAGTAAAAATAAAATTCATAATATACCAAAGTGAATCAGTTCAATTAATCTTTGTGATAAAGCTTGACTATTATTAGTTAGATACATTTTATCATGAGTATAAGTTTTTTTTTTTTGTATTTAACCATCTATATGCATTGTATGTGACAAATATACATAATCACCAATATATAAATAAATAAAGATATCTTGTATATTTAAGTTCAATATGGAGGAGATTAAGGACTAGTCAATTTTTTATTAACTTTTATCTAGCCTGTTTTCTTTATGAAATAATTTGGCTGTGGTTGCACCCACATATGTATGATAAATATGTTTGTAGAGAAAACTAGTTTTTCTATCCGTGCAACGCACAAGTTATTTAACTATAATTTTTATGGACGATATATTTTAAATGTAATTTTTTTTTGTAATGACAATGAACAATAAATGCTATCCAATAATATATATGATGAAAATATGATGTCTTTAATAAATTGTCAACTGTATGATACAAAGAAGAAAATGTCATCCATGTTATGTAATCAAGTAAGAACCTAATAAAAAACATACATCTAGTACTTTTAGAATAATTGTTGCTCTATTTCATCATAAGTGTTCCTTCTAATTTCTAATTTTAGAAAGAAAAAAACAATTGCATAAGTGTTTCTTCTGTTGTCTCCTTCTTTATCTACAAGAACCAAAAAAATTACTGATACAAATGAGCATTTTATAACGAAGTGTTACCAAATTACCAAATTACATCTCTTTGTTCAACCTGTTTTCAAACTACATTTGTGCAATGAGATATTACAAACTTACATTAATATTGATTACTTCTTGCATGCAACCTTTTTTGTAGAACCATCTTCCTTCTAAGAATTCCATTTTGACAGAAGTCTTGCTTCACGTTACAAATGATCCAAATTATGTACTTATTTACATGTCTGAGTTTTGAATTAAATTTGAGAATTACCTTCATCTGTTATTGTTACTGCAGAATGAATTGTTGTTGTTGAAGAATGATTTGATCGTGTTGTTGTTTCATCATCAAGACTGAACCTGTTTTCAAATAATTGCATGACTTCAAAAGTCCAACACATAAACAAAATATACATTAATTTATTATATAAGAATAATTCGGTTATAAACAGAAGACTTACTAAACTCCAACTCAGTTTGTGTTTCCTCTATATAACATTTTCCAATAATTGATCAGATTGATTTATTTTGCCTGTCACTACTAAAGAAAACATTTCATTATGCATGTTGATTGTGAAGTTCCAGTAAAAAATATATTCATAGTTTTCAATATAAATTTCAAGTTCGTTCAGTCCAATGAAACCTAATATCTTGCTTCTTTTTATCTACAAAAACCAAAAAACGACTGATACAAATGAGCACTTTATAATGAATTGTTACCAAATAAGGTGTTTTGAAACTACATTTGTGCAAATAATATTTTTGTTAGTGATTGAAATACAGTGAACTTTAAAAGATGACAATATTTATATAAACATACAACTTGTAGGCAAATTTCATGGCATAAAAATTGCACTTGGTGAGAAGTTGTAGTGTTGAGTTGTAGTGGTTATCATTGTCACTCTAGAATTTCAAGAATTTCATCATTGTCATTTTGTAATTTGAAGATGGAAATCAACAACATTGCTATAACCTGACTTGCATTTATTATAAATTCAGTTAATCAACAACATTGCCATTGAACAATTCAATAAATTAGAAGAATAGTGTGAAATAAATAATGACATATCTATAGTTTTGTCTTTGTTAAAGAGTTTCAAAATTTCCTTGTACACAACATTTTTAGTTGTGTTTGTGATATTTCCATCTTCATCTAGAATAAGTATTTTGAGTCCTTTTTTAGTTTTTACTCTAGAAATAGCTACATATAGTCGTCCATGTGTGAAAACTGGACATGGGAGATAAAGTCCAACTCTAGAAAGAGATTGACCTTGACTTTTATTGATGGTCATTGCAAAGCAAAGTGATACATGAAACTGTCTTCTCTGGAATTTAAATGGCAAACCTAAATCTAAGGGAACTAAATCCATTCTTGGGATAAAAATTTTATCACCAACGTTTTTCCCTGTAATAATAGTTGTAGAGATGACATTTTTTCCTAAATGATTGACTTGCAATCTTGTTCCATTGCATAGATGGTGGAGCTCTTGGTGCGAAATGGATGAAAGCTCCATGAAGTAGACGTGATCCATGAAAGGGAGTGGAAGCAAGTGTTTAAGGCTCTTGCTAAGCATTGTTTCGGACTAAGGTGTTTGAAGGTTTAGCTTAAGAGAAAGCTAGGGGAAGGTGGCTAGAGGAGATGATTCAATCCTCTAGCAAAGGAGACTCTCAAATGCAATAGGGTGGAGTACTCTTAACACTATGCTTCTATTGCAAAATTCAAGAGTAAAAATGTACAAATGGTTTACTTTTGGCTTTTATATGTGAGCCTAAAAGCTAGACTAATTCTTGGCCCTTAGATCAAGCTTAAAGGAGAAGCTTTAATCATCATCCTTAGATGGTGGCTTGGAGAATGAGGCATCTTCCTAGCATTTGGATGAAGACTTGGAAAAGAAGACACTCTCTTAGCCCTTGGATGAAGGAGGCACATGGGTGGAGTGTGGACTTGGCTCCATGGGATGCATGATCCATGAGGAAGTCACGGCCTAAGGGAGACTCTTAGTGGACCGAGCCCATTGTACATGTAACACCTATTTTTATGTCTTACACCATTATTGAAAGCAAAACCCAAACATTGGCCCAATTTAAAATCTATTCTACTGGGCTTTGATGCACTTCTTCAAGTCTTGATGATTTCTTTGGCCCATGAAAATAATGTGACAAGCCCATTAGATTTGTGTCCATCTATTGGGAAGTCCATTTGAATCTTTTTCATCATACTTCTTATTATTGGGCCTTTTAATGGGCTTGGGCTTGGGCTTGAAGGTGCAATTGGGCTTGGTGGGGTCACATCAATAGACCTTTTGCATGATCAATATTTCTAAGAAGCATGATTGGTACTCCTGTTTTCAACTTCAATATGTGATTCAGAATACCTGAACATTTGATTTCATTTAAAGATTCGGATGTAAACCATTCAGATTGCATTTCTTCATCTTGATCAGATTGGCAAGGTGTATCTGAATTTAGATACGTTATTTCCTCACCATTCAGATAACATGAAATCATTAACTTCCTCTACACAATCATTTGTTGGGCACAATATGGCTCCATCATCAAAATAACCAGGATTCCTCATATGTAAAAGAAAATCAGGGTGTACAAATTGAACCAAAAGGTGATTTTGTATTTTGAATCAACAATTGTTCTGGAATTTCAACCATGCTTCCACCATTTTCATTTAAATCCATCTCTCCATCTCCAATTTTCAAGATCTAATCAGCAAAATCTTTTATCTCCTCTGTTGTTTGCCTATTTTGGGTGGTATTTAATATCATATTTTTTGATAGCTTTAATACTTTACAATACTACCATAAGTCAAAATAGTGTATTAAAAATTTAATGATATCATACCTGGATGCCTTCTTTATGACAGGTAGAATTTGTCTAAAATCACCTCCCAAGACAACCACTTTATTACCAAATGGTTTGCAATTGTTGCACTCATCAACATTTTTCATTATATCTCTCAAAGTTCTATCAAATGCTTCGAAACACATTCTATTCATCATAGGTGCTTCATCCCATATGATCAAACTAGTTGCCATTAAAAGCTTAGCAAGTAGACTACCTTGAGCAATGTTGCATGTCGATTCCTCATTAATTAGTAGTGGGATGCAAAAAATTGAATGTGCAGTTTTACCACCAGGAAAACGAAGCAATGCCACTTGAAGCTACATTTAAAACAATCATTCCCTTGCTTCTTATTGCAGCTGACAATGTCTTCCACATGAAAGTTTTACTTGTACCACCATAACCATACAAAAGAAGAATCCTCCATGTTTTGACAGTATTGCATTCATTATATCATCATACACACACACACACACACACACACTTGTTCATGAGTGAGTGACTTGAAGAGGATTGTGTGTTCTTTAGCCATGTCTTCTTTATTATATTGAAACTCATCAATAATAAATTTGTTTTCAATAATACACTTGAGAGATGCTGTGAGCGGGGAGGTTCATAGTTAGATGGATCACGAGTGTTGGACTACGGATGGAGAGGTCCGTAGAGTTGGACCACGAACGGGTAGGTTTGTGGAAGCATTAGAATCCTTAAGACCAGCTTGAGTGTGTATCTTGTATAGGGCAGTGTGTTTTTCTTAATTTCGTTTTAATGTGTTGAGATGTGGACTTGGACTAGGAGATGTTTGACTGTGTCGTGAGCGGGTAGGTTCATGGCTGGTGGTGAACACATGATAATATGAGCGGGGAGGTTCATATTATGATGCTCTCGTGCGAGGATACAAACGGGGAGGTTCGTATGTTCTGCGCTCATACTTGAGGGCTGTTACGAGCGAGGATGTTCGTAACTTTTAGATCACGTATGTTGGACTACGGGCGGGGAGGTCTGTAAAGTTGGACTACGAGCGAAGAGGTTTGTAGATAGGCAAGACCATGAGTGAGTAGGTTTGTGGAAGCATATATATCCAGGGTCCATGGTCAAGAAATTGTGGGTTGGAAACCTTAGGGCAGTAAGGTTTCTTGGTTAAGCATTGACTGAAATAAAGTAATTTAGGGTGAACTTCGATGTATTAAATTATACGTTTATATTGTTACATGAGCTCACCCTTTTGTTTGTGTGTTTGACAATGATCGTGTAATTCGTTACACGAGAGCAGATGTTGTTTCAAGTGGAACTGGTGACACTTAGAGTCGGAGAAGGGCTAGCTTGGGATGTTTTATAGACTATATTTGACTATTTTGTAAATATTTAGTTGATTAGTTTTGAACTATGTAAACCTGGAGTTTAATTTATGATTTTCACGTTCGAGACATTTGATTAAGATTTTAATTTTCCTGCGCTTTGGGAAAGAACGTTGAATAATAATGACATATTTAATATTATTTTATTTTATTTAAATTAGTAATATCTGGTCAGGATGTTACAATATGGATTCAATTGGAAGTTATCCTAACGCTCTATAATAATCATTCAATTCTCAAGTAGAGAAGGATGTGGTATTTGGTGAGAGGAGCAGGAGGTTTCAGTCTAAGGGTTTTACTTTAGTCAAAGACGTTAACAGACTAACCTTGTGTGTGTGTGGTATGATGAAATCTATTGGCAATGACTCTGCAGAGCAGTAGAGGCCATCACAAGTGCACAACTTGCCAAAATCTAATATAAATGCATGTATCTGGATAATTGACTCATCTGAGTCTGTGTATGGATTGTGATAGTATTCTTTTATGATTGGTATGATTAATAATTGTATTCTTTTAAATGATTAATCCTTTTGTATATTAGCTCACCCTTTTATTTGTGTCTTGTTTTGTATTGTCTTGTGTTCCTCCTATTTGTAATGATCATCTAATTGGTGTGAGCATATGAAGAGATAACAACTAGTTCAATCAAGAAAGAAAAGGATGTTGTAGTTTAATATACTCTTTAGAAACTCTTATGTATTTATGTATTTTTATATTTTGAAATACTATATTTTTCCAGCTTTTATATATATATATATATATATATATATATATATATATAATATCTTTTGGATAACCGTTAAAGAAAGAAAGAAAAAATTAAGATTGGAAAAAAAAAACGGAAACACTTATATAGTAAAGTTTGTTTAGTAATGTTTTGAAAATTATAAATTTAATAAATTGAAAACTTTCCTATTTTAACATTTTTCCTAAATGTTAAAATTTATTAATTAAAATATCATTCTTCTTTTTAAATAATGGACCATAACTATTATAAGAATTATTTATTTTTTTCTTTTATACTTGTAGAGGAACAATGTGACCGTTGGTTTCAAAGTGCTTTATGTAGGAACTTAGGTCAAGTAGAGCTTACTCATAATAATGAGGTTCATTCTTCAATATAACAGTAATTTTATTTTAAATTTTCTTTATTGGCTTTTGGTTGTCAAATCAGATTATTCATATGGAAAGGAAATTTATATTATGACCATACATTTCTCTTGTTTAGATGAAGAATAAGATTGACTTTGCATTCCCTTAATTATTATGCTTTAAAATAGTTTATAAAATACTATTTGTAAATACAATATAGCTAAATTTTTAATATTTATTAAAATTATTCTAAATTTAAGTTTTTTATTTGAATTAATTTTATTATTGTGTGAAAAATTTTATTTTATTAAAAAAATATAAATAGTTTAAATACATTCCCATACTAAAAGTTATAAAATATTATTATTTAATTTTATAAAATAAAATATTAATATTAATAACTCTAATCAATAATCTGACATATTAATGTGATCTATAAATAAAATATTTAATGTTTATTTTAAATATCATATATACAAACAGGTACACAACCAAATTTTATTATTTCTAATTTAATAGTTAAATTAAAACACATAACCTATTTTAAATGTTATTCATGACATGTTTAGCATAGATGAAGTGAACTAATCCTTAGAGCATATAAAAGTACCAATAGCATAAAAGAATTTTAATAATATGTCCAAGAATTAAAAATTAAATTTTCTTTTAAATAGAATGTAATATGAAAAGAAAAAAAGATATAAATCAACAAATGCACTAAACTTATATTAATCAAAACATGCCTTTATCCTAGGATAGTCAAATCTAATATACAGACTAAATGGTTGATGACGATTTACGTTTTTTCTTTATTTATTTATTTTTTCTTTGCACAGTTTTGTACAGAGTTTCCCGTGACCCAAGAAGAATAAAAGTGGTCCATAGTTTGGATGGAAAGAAAATAGAATAAAAGGTGAAATAATTAATTAAAATTAATTGAAAAAAAGCAAGGCGGGAAAAAACAGTAATACTGAGGTGTACGTGGAAAATAGTTTCACATTTAAATGACAAGTGAACAAAACAGCGTCACCTCGTTAGTGTCGAAGGTGCCACGTTCTCTGCATGCAAGCGGCTCTCCTCTCTTTATAATCTCACTCTTTCTCATTCATCACACAAACAAAATCACAAGTGAGGTAAAGGTAAAGCTCTCAAATTTATCTACAATGCCAGGCCTTACCATCGGAGACACCATTCCTGACCTTCATGTTCAAACCACTCAAGGCAAAATCGAGCTTCATGCCTTCTGTAAGAATGGTTGGACCGTCCTCTTTTCCCACCCAGGTTCTGCCTTCTAAACATTATTCTTCTTTTTATATCACTTTACTTTTTCTCACTCCGTTCATGGTTGTGCTGATTTACTGTTCTTATTACCTTACCATTTTAGGTGATTTTACCCCGGTTTGTACCACTGAGCTTGCCAAAATGGCTCAGCATTCCAGTGAGTTTTATAAAAAAGGAGTGAAATTACTGGGTTTATCCTGTGATGATGTTGAATCTCACAATGAGTGGATCAAAGACATTGAAGCCTACATTGTGAGTTTATTTCACATTTTTCACACACAGATCTAGTTCAGTTCTAATGTGTTGATGAAAATTTAACACACTGCCCTTGTTTTTGCATGCAGTCAGGTTGCAAGGTGGATTATCCAATCATCTCTGATCCCAAGAGAGAAATCATCAAGGAACTCAACATGGTTGACCCTGAAGAGAAAGACTCCACCGGAAACCTACCCTCCAGGGCTCTTCATATTGTGGGTCCAGATCTGAAGGTACCATTCTATTTTCTACAGATTAAACTAATGAGTTTGCATTTCTTTTACTAATCGGTGGGGTAATGCAGATCAAGCTGAGTTTTCTGTATCCTGCTACTACTGGGAGGAACATAGATGAGGTGCTGAGGGTGATAGAGTCCTTGCAGAAGGCCTCTCAGTTCAAGGTTGCAACACCAGCGAACTGGAAGCCAGGGGAGTCTGTTGTGATTTCTCCTAGTGTCACCAACGAGCAAGCCAAAGACATGTTCCCTCAAGGCTTCGACACAGTCGATCTCCCATCCAACAAGGAATATTTGCGTCTCACCAAAGTTTGATTTCCTCTAACAGCGAGGACGATACAACCTTGTTTTCATTTCATGTATTTTCTGTTTGGTTCAGTGTCTGTTTGTCGTATCTTTTCTTCACCACAGCAATTATCTCGTGCTGTAGCTATCTGCTTGTTATCTTTTGTTCACTGCAGCTATGTCATACCTCCACCATGTTTCTTTTAATTTTAACTATTTTGTTTTAATTTTAACTAGTTTGCCCCTACACTGTTCAACTACTTCTATTGTTCATAAGCATAAATTTCTTGCCACTAATCATTCAGGGCAATGAAAGGTAGACTAAAATTAAATTAATGAAACAAATCATTATATCCATAAGTGCCCGCACTTTTACCAGATACTAATCCAAGAAATTAAAACTAAATCAAACAAATACTTATATTTATGTCTTAGGATAAACTTAATCAGAAAAAAGAAGTAAAAAATGGAAAATATTGACAATTTTCTTTTACAATTAGATTTATAATAAAAACGTTTTCAAAATTTAGTTATAAAAATATTATTATCCTTAAAAAAATATGACATGCAAATTGGTTTCGAAGAAACAAATCAAAGATCTTGATAATTTGATAATACTCATTATGTTGTACCATTTCTTGAATCAATTAAAGTTGTATATTTTTTAAATTAAAAATCTTGTTAATCGATCAACTTATATACTAATTTATAAAATAAAATAAAATAAATTATTAAAATAATTATAATTTATAAAATAAAATAAAATAAATTATTAAAATAATTATTATTATGAATAAAAAACTATACTAATTTATAAAATAAAATAAAATTAATTATTAAAATAGTTATTAATATGAATAAAAAACTATACTAATTTATAAAATAAAATAAAATAAATTATTAAAATAACTATTATAAATAAAAAATTATAATTAATCACTAAATTTATCATCAATTAATTAGAGATTGATTTAGAAACTAATTTCTTTAGTAGTTAAAATTTGGTAGCTAATGTATATTAACCAATTTATAAACTAATTTTTTTATAGCAAAGACTTGTAATTAAATTTTAGAAATTAATTTGGAGATCAATTATAATTTTTTATTCATAGAGACTATTTTAGTAATCAATAAATTTTTATTTTGTAAATTAGTATCTAAATTTGTCACTATAATGTATAACAATTTTTCTCACTAAAATTAATTGTTAAAGGAGATTTTCTTGTAGTGTATTGATATATTTTGATATTGTCCTTAGGTAATAATTTCAACCAACACCTCACTCAAGATTACAGATGTCAAAAATATCTGTATCTGCTGATAAAACACACAAAAGGTAGGAAATTGATATTATAAATGGACCTATGGGTAATCATGGTTACAAGTATTTTTTATACCTGTATGCAAACGAGACTGGTACGGGTATCATAGTACCTGCTATACTCTAATTTAAATTAAAACATTAATAAAATATGATGAAAATATTAACACATCGATTTTGAATGAGTTACTTTTTATCAATTAGTTCTAAAAAATCTTCATTTATTTGTAAATTGTCATTCAATAATATTTAAATGGATTATTTGAACTTTGTTTTAAATTTATGAATTATGTATTATATTTTATTTGAATTTATGGTTAAAATATATGTTGTTGCACATTTTAAATTTTTTGTAAAAACCCGCGAATACCCGTGGATATTAACAAAATATGCGGATATCTGCACAGATATGGAGTGGATATTTATCCAACAAGTAGCAGTTTCTAGTGTTATCAATATCGGATAATGGAAAATAATGGTGACCCCCAAAAACCTTTATAAAGTTATAACGGAACCAAACGGGTTATGGCGGAACCATAGATAAGTAGAAAAAAAATTAAAAAAATTACTTCAAAACAACCGACGGTGGCTGACGACGATGGTGAAGACCGGAGGTGGGGACTGGCGGTGGCAGCAGTAGTGAGTAGCAGTGAAATTGTAGTAGTCTAGTAGTCTCGTGGTGAAGGAAGGAGTGCTTTTTATTTCTAAAGAAAAGGAAAGAAAACTTTATGGGGTAAAGAAAATTTTACTGCAGTAACAGAAGTAAATTAAGTAAAAGAAAAAACCAGAGTAAAAGAATGATAATGGTTAGAAATACACGTAGGTTTGTTTAAATACAAAATTTATTGGGCTGGGCCCGCTGAAGACTAAAAGGCAAAGATAATTAGGGTTTCTTATCATCATTTTCTCACCATGCCGCTGCCGCTGCAAACCACCACCATTTTGCGAGTTTCTTCTCTTCTTCTCTTCTATACAAGATCTGGGTTTTTTATTTTTCGATCCGATTTTTTCGCTACAACCGCTACATCACCGTCATTCATCATGCCAAAAGCGACCGCCATGAAAAACCCGATTCGCCCCCGCCTTGTTATGACGGCAGGTCAGAAAACCCGATACCGATTTCCGCCATGGCCGAAATTCAATAACACTAGCAGTGGCAGAGCTCTTAAGGAGCAGGCGAGGGCCACAACCCCCCAAAACTTTTTCAATATTTTTTTAACTTTTTCAATTTTTTAAATTATGTGTTTAAAAATTTTAAAATTATGTATATTTTTGAATTTTTTAAATTATATGTATCTTTTAAATTAGGTACTAGTGTATTGAAAAATTAATAAAAATTACATTAGGTTTTTTTTATTCCTTTTATAAAGTACAATATATAATGTTAATAAATAATAAAACATAAAATCAAATATAATAAAGAAAAATTTATTAAGATAATTTTCATTTTCTCTTCTCATTATTTTTTGAGTTTTTCATATGTTGTACTCATCTCTCACCTTTACCTAATTTCTTTTGGTACCGAAGAAAAAAAAGTTTAACAGAAACTCACTATTTTTGCCCTTATTTTTTTATATCTTTTCTTCCATTTTTAAACAAAAAAAAGGGTAACTTTCTTTTGTCTCACTTAATAGTGAAATACTTGTTTAATATTTAGCACTAATTTTTATCTCATGACATTTTTGTATATTGAATATAGAAGAGTAAGTAATGTATTATGTGATTTTTTATAGACAATTTTTAAGTGGACTTGATTATCATAATTTTTTGTAGTAGTTATGTCTCTCAATTTTTGATTAGATTATGATAAATTATTTTTAGTTTTAAACTTGTTTTTTAATAAGGTTGAGGTATCTATCTGTATTACTATGCTTATTTTGTAAAATGCCTATTAATAAACTCAATTACAATTTTTGTATAGGGGTGAGTCACAAATTTCTTTTGAGGGTTTACCTAGTGAGTGTGATGGTGGGGCCACCATTGTGAGACATGAATAAGTCTTTAAGTGACACTCATGAAACAACATATATGCATAAGGTCGTAACGTGCAACCACTGATTAGAAATATTAGTATAATTTAAGAAAATAATTAATTAAAATAAAATCCTACTATGACTAATTTTTTAATCCAATATTTATCTTAGAGTTAAAAACTATTTATGTATAACAGTTTTATTTTTTTACATTTATTTCTTTGATTACAAATTATTTTTTTAAATCAGATTCATGACAATTAACTCTTATATCTCCCTCTTCTACTTATAAATACCCTTTATTTGCATGAGAATAAACACACAACAAACATTAAAGCTCATACAAAAGTGTCATGTTTTCTTTTCTCCTTCTCTATACTATCTTTTAAAATAGTAGTGTTCATAAGGTTCAAAAATTCTTCGTTGCACTCGATCAATCTAACGGGTTGTTGTATTTTGGGAGAAGAATGCAAAATATTATGTCTTGCCATGTGCAGTGAGGGTGTTTTCTCTCTACAGTGCTATGCACACATCAACCCAAACTATTTCTATCATTTCCTCATTTACATCATCTCTTTTAATCCATATCTTTGTCTGGTTGTTTTTTGTTTTATTTTTTATCATCTTATTATATAACACAAGCATTGTTCTAAGCCAAAAGGAAGTGTGCAGGCGAAAGATACTATGACACTCAAGTCAAGGGTGTGCGTTAGATGGTAATAAATATTGTAATAATGAACATGTAATCAATTTACCTTGCGAACTTATATTATGTTTATTGACTTTTACCTGAATGGGCCTAGCCTACAGAGATGATTACTTTGATTAATTTGCCTAATGTCATGATAACATGTTTTAGTTATTAGCCTTAGTTGATAGACTCTTTTCACAATGTCTTGACCAACATTATATGGTGCTGATTGAGGGGACCTCAACGATATAATCATAATCTTGGATAATACCAGGTAAACAGTAACATAAGATCATATTGGTAATATAAGTCAAGATTATCTCGAGTCAGATACCAAGATGGTCTTGAACGTATATAGCACATTTAGTATATCATACGAAGAATATTTAACTTTGACCTTTTTAAAAGCATAGATAGCATTGGGAAAAATTCAACTTCTTTACATGTTTCAAAGCATGATACACATAATCCAATTATTCAATTAGAGGGGTCCTTTCTTAAAGGGTTAAAGAATTACACGTAAGTAAATTGTCTTAAAATATAAGAATAGTAAAATGTCCTCAAATATGAGCATATATGATAAGTAGAATAGATGAAATTAGAAGAGTTTATTTAAAATAAGATCCATATAAAAATACAACTTCAAAACTATGAATTTTTAGTATATTATTTTGGCACCCCTAACATTATTAGTCAAGATCTGTCATTACTTTTATTGTTTTCTATCTTTCTCAATTTTAAAAGAAAAAAATGGTTCATTTTATACGTTTTTATTTTTTAGAATTTTAAGAATATATTTATAATTTTTTGTTCTTATTATACTTTTTATGTCTTCTAATTTTTAAATAATTTACATATTTTTTTATTGCTAGAGCTAAGGAAAATAAAACGTACTTCGACCCTCTCAAATCTTCCTCATTCTATCTCGCCCCCAATGAATGGCGAAAAGACCCTTCCCTTGATTCCCTAACTTGATAGGGTCACAAGTGCCCTCTTGGCTGACTCTTCCTCCTCTTTCTATTACAAAACAAAATTCACTAACCAGTTACAAGACTTGTGTTGTGTTTAGATTAGTTTATTTTGTCTTAAACTACTTATAGAAAAAATAAATAAAATCAAATGACGAGAAAAAGATCCACAAAAAACCTAAACCAATGCAAACAAGATATTTTGAAGAGCTCAGTTCTTGGCTTCATTCTTATGCTTTTGGTTCATGCACCTTATACTATGAACAACATGATCAAACGCCAGCTTCTTCATTGTCCTGTCACCTAAGGTTTGAAGTTCCACGAAAAACGACACTGTTTCTCCAACATCAGCAACCTACACAAATGCAACATTACATCAAACCACGACACAACTTCCATGAACCCAAATTTAAATGAACTGAGTTCATTTAAACCTTTCTGTTAGCGAGGAGGATAAGCACATGAGTGAGGTGCCAGTGAAGTCCACAAACACTCCTTCATCCACATCCTCCACACCTTTGAGTCCCTCCTCCTTATCCTTGTTTGACACGAAACCCTTCGTGCCGCCGAGAATGTCCACAACTCTATGATCAAGTGTTGAGCCTCCGCAGACGACGCCAGGTTTGTGCTGAATCTCCTCCGCCGAATGAAGTGTTTCTGATTATGCCGCAGGGGAGGAATGTTGTTCCATATACTAATCTTATACATGGGCTTTGTGAAGCTAGGATGCCGCAGGGGAAAAAAATTTGTATGGTATGATCGAGAGGAATTTTGGGTGTTATTTTCGTATGGTTGGTATTCAAATATACCAGCATAGGCAAAGGCAATGCAGTTAAAACATTAGGGGTAGGGATCAGTTCTGGTGCTTTAAATAGGAAAGAGAAACAAGTTTTTATTTTAACTGAGGCACAAATTGGAGATTTTAAAATATTTTGGAGGTACAAGATAACTCATTCGAGATTGGAGGTGCAGGAAGAAGTAGACATGTTAATGTGGACTAGGTTTGCTGGGTCGGCCAGTCAGTTCGTCAGTTCGTCAAAAAAAGGGCGAATCGGGTTGGAGTTTCCAATCCATCAATCCGTTGTAGTTTAGCCTATCTAGCACGTTAGTTTGACAAGTCAAAGGCGGACCAGCCTACCCTGACCGCTAACCTTTTCTTTTATGTTTAAAATTAAAAATAACTAAAAATTAATAACTTTTTTATATTATATAAACAAATTTATATATAAAAGAAATTATAAACAAAAAATTTTGAAAATTTAAAAGAAAATTAAAATAAATTAAAAAAGAAGGTGGCGGACCAACTCGCCATAAAACGAAACAGATTACAGTATCTAACTCATTTGTTAGTGGCGAGTCAGTCCGTCCTAACCCGTTTTTGACGAACTAAAGACGAACCAAACCAAAACAGTCCAACCATTTTGTCATCCCATTCAACTTACCTTAGTTTGGTTCCTCTCAGTTGCCAAATTGGTTAAGAAAACTGGTTGGTCAGTATTTTCTTAAATAAAAATTAAAATAAAAGGTAATTTAAAAAATTATTTTTTATTTCATTATTAGAAGAATATAAAAATATAATGATATTATAACTTAAATCATTAATAATAATAAATTAAATTCCACTTATTAATTATAATTAAATAATTTAATATAATAATTATAATCATTTTAATCTATTAGGAACACTAATTAATTAATTAATACTTGAAAATAATTTATTATATAATTTGAATTTATATATATATATATATATATATATATAAAAATTAAAAAATTAAAAATTAAAAGAAAAGGTTGGTGGTTTAGCTCTTCCCTTAACAAGGCATATTAAAAGTTTTAGCCGGTTTTTTTATGACGGACTATCCAATCCTCTCCGAAAGCAAAAGACGAGATGAATTCACACATCTTATCATGCTTAATTAGAGGGAGAGAAAATTGAATAAAGTAGGAAATTAGATAAATATTTTATTATAATTACAAAAAAATTACATTCATGAATTTATAACAAGTAATCTTAAAAAAAACGAGAAATCATTTTACAAAATGTTATAAATGTTCTCTTGAAAGTAGAAAATTGTTTGGCAAATGATTGGCAATGCTATACAGTATCCTCAAGTTGTCTTGAAAGTATAAGTAGTTTGGCTAATACTGTACAGTATAATTGATGGCAGAGAAAAAGGTAATAAATACGCTCTTTAAAGTAGAAAACTTTAGAATAACATGAGTAATTACTAGTACTGTAGATCATCGATAATGGAAAAAAATTATAAATGCTTTCTTGAAAGTATAAAATGTTTTAAATAAGATTATTTAAATCACTGAAAGACAAAAAAAGTTATTTATGCTTTCTTGAAAGTAGAAATAATAACATCAGTAGTTATATGCATATGCACCTTTAAAAGAAGAGTAAATACTCATTCGACAATATTATTTAATATATAAAACAATAGTTTCTATAATTTCTCATTATGAAAATGTTCCACTTAATTTTTATTTTCAAGATTAAATGAAAGTCTCTTGCAAAATTAAAATTGTTAAAAAGCATTTATTTTTCCACATTTTAACACAAATTAACGCGATATCTAGTGTAAATTGCAATCACTCACTTGCTTAAATATCTGTTCTTAAAAATACTCTGTTTCGTTAATTCACTAATTTTATTTTCAATACATTAATAAAATATCAAATTAACAAACTAAAAAAAGATTTTAACGGATTAATTTATCAATTTTTAAATAAAAAGTGATTTTTCTTTTAACTTATCTTTATTATATAATGTGATTCATCAAGGAAAACTATTTTACTTTAAGAAAAAAAACCTGCTGAAATTCAAATTTACGCATTCAATTATCTTCCACTTTTTTTTTCTTAAAAACTAATTAATATCTTATTCTTCTGTTATAAATTTATAATGTAGTAAATTGAATTATTTAATGATTTTTTAATCAATTTTAAATATTTATTATCTGTATAATGATTTTTTTCATCCAAATAGCATATTTGAATCTAAAATTTAGTTGTGTCAATATTTACATAATAGTATAGTTTCTTTTTTTCATGTTAGAATTTGGTTATCGGGAAATTGAACTCTAAACTGTGTTCTCAGGGAATTCTAACTTATTTTCTAACTAATTTCTTTTAAATTATTGTTAAAATTTTGGTCTCTACCGAAAAAAAATGATGTTATATTATAAATATTTCATACTAGGTTATTCTTTTGCTCACACACTAGGTAAAAAGTTTCAGCATAAAAGACCAATAAAATCATCAAAATATTTTTAGAACCAAAAAGACTACTCTGCCGTTTACCTGTGTTGATGGCACAGTGGAAGTTGTAGTAATATATAAATATCGAATGAAGCTATTACACAGTGTAGGCCCCAAAAGGGACGAATTTCTGCATCTCATCGCACAAAATGGGAATAATGCACCCAGATAGGGACGAATCCTAAAAGATTATCATACAGAAGCATCATCAACATAATAATAATGGATCCCTACACTCTCTATATGTATGGTATATTTCATGTAATTAATATCTTCTATCTATAATAAGCCACCTTATATGTATATTATAGAAGTAACACATGTTTGGTTCAAGTGCATTGATATTCAGAAAGATCGCCCACTGTCTCAGGGTCACCTTCCCTTAAGCAATTGATTGGAGGTATAGTCAAGGTCTCTTGTGTCCCATAAGCGTTCCAGCAAAAGGGGTCATCAAGCAATGCTCCTTCGAATGGCAAAAGCTCAACCTCAGAGAGAGTGATGTTTGTGCAAGCAACACTGTCACTGCAAGCAAAGTGAATAGGAGCTGTTCTAACATCATAGGTGCCCTTTATGTTGGTGTAGGACACATCATTCACGTGCACAGCAGAACTCTGGTTTAGGCATTCCTTTGACAAACAGTAGTATTGATCTATGATGATGCAGTTCCCAACGTTCTCCATTTGAATATTATCAAATCTCAGACCTGACACCGATCCCATTCCCCCTTGCCATGTCTTGATTCTTAGTCCGTTGTCTGATTCTCTTATGATGCTGTCACGGACTGTCAGGTTTGACACACATGCCTGAGAGTTGTGCACTCCAAGGCTTCCAATGCTGCACAAACAAAATTCCAAATTCATGCAGTTTTGTTTCAAAATTGCTCATTTCTAATGTTTTATCAATTGGTGCTTGTGTTTATTCATGATTCTGCATTGTACCTACCTAATCCCGTGGCTAGGACCACAAGTTAAACCTGCTATGTCCACGTTTGAGGAACCGGGTCCAACTGAAATGCAATCGTCACCTGTTGAAACCATGTGATTTATGTATGGCGTAAGTAAGAAACAGTGAAATGTTGAACAGGGTGAATGAACATTGCAATATAGTCACTACCATTGCTTATCATGGAGTTATAAATCCCAACATCTTTGGTATTTTCAACATGGATTCCATCGGTGTTGGGGCTCAGTTTTGGTGAAGAAATGGAGAGCTTATCAATCAGCACTCCTTGGCAACCATCAAACTTCATGTGAAACTGAGGACTGTTTTGGATTTTAAGCCCATTCACCTTCAAATTGGAGCTCATGAAGAACCGTATCATCTACAAACAAAACAGGGGTAAGTCCAAATTTGTAGATACCTTAACAGTTAGTAAATGCATCAGCTTGGTCCAGTTTACTTACAGCAGGACTACCACATGGTCCTGACAAAGTTTTTCCATTGGGACCCTGAAAGTGCCATTTTTTAAGCAGCATTTAGTATATATTTCCATTCAACTTTAAATAACCACACCAACACAAATTGAGGGAAGAATGATGAACACAACGATTGTGTTAGTGAAAGCACAAGATGGTTACCCTGTGAGGTTTGCAAGGGAGATCCCACCATTTGTCTCCATTTCCTTCTATTGTTCCTGTGCCATTAAGAGTCATTTGGTCAAGTCGGTAAAATACAAGCCATTGGTTTCTGCTATCCTTTTCTGGCCATGAATTCGGTCCATCTGGTGCCATCAGTGTTCCATCCACCTGGTTATTTGTGTAACTTATTAGCAAATTGAAATACTTTTATTATCCATACCTATTATACAAGGGACCACGCCACAACTGAGAGAACTTAATATTCACCATTCAATCATACATAGTCAAAGTTAAACCGATCTTAACCTTGTGTACAAGGTTGAATTGAAGGGCTAATATTAGCTTCTCTCATGTTTCACGCATGAAACAAAAATACTATGTGATGTGAGCATTTAACAAGCATTCTTACTTGGAATACCAATCCTGGCTTGCATGGACCTGAGAAAATAGTGGAAGTGATCTTAAAGATGTAGTTTTCTGGAGCAAGAAGAATCCCAGAATCCACAGCACATGCTGCTTTCCATGCTGCTCTGAATGCAGGTGTGTCATCCGCACAAGCATCTCCAACAGCACCAAAGGATCTCACATCAAAGACACAGTCAGAAGAGGAGGTTTGGTTATCATTTGGATAAGGGTCAGAAGGAACAGTGGGAGAATCAGCAGGGGGTGGAACTGAAGGGTTTGGATTCTCTGGCTCAGTGGAAGAATCAGAAGGAGCAGTAGGAACAGAAGAAACTCTCCTCTGCTTGCTGTGATGGTGGTATCTTCCCTCCACATTTCCAAAATTATGGTTCAAAAGTGTCACAATGATCCATAGAGTAAAAAACACATGAATTGTGAGATCCATGAGAGGTTCTAGTCTATGAATGTATGTGGCAATGTGGGAAGGACCACAAAATGCTGCTAAGTTGTTTCTGTAAATAGACCAAAACTTCAAACTCAGAATCTGTAGTTCTTGAAATAAATGGATGAGAATGAAATAGAAGCAAGAATGGAAAAAGGTTGATGCATATCCAAAGGAAGCTTAGCAAATAAGTTTAGCAAAGAGCACTCTTATTTATATTGGAGAACTTGTATGATATGGAACACAAAGAATGCTCAAACCATAAGGATGCAACGTGTAGAGTTCATGTTGGTTGAAAGTGCCAGAGTGTCAAGGAAACTTCAAAAGGTACTTTTAGAGGTAAGAATTCTTTTTAACTCTATTCACAAAAATTGAATTCAACTGCCACATTAAAGCTTTACTGCCATATATTTACATTCAAAAAGTTTATTTGTTTGATAAAGTTAGGGAAAACATTTTACATGTTTCTTTTTCATGTTCTTCATCAATTGAAATTGAATTTTATCTCTATATTTAACCTTCATCTTAGGCTTAAAAGTGGTTTTGGGAGCTAGAAATGAGGATACTTTTTTATGTATATAATTAAGATAATTAAATATTATTTCCAAAGATTTGCCATTTTCCTTCTTTTACCAATCCGTTATGAATCTTTTGTGGAGGAAAAAGTTCATCTTTTTTGTGGTCCCCCATGCTACGTCCTTTTCACTTACATTATTCTCTATGTGAATTTTATGTTTTCTTTCTCAATATTGAACAATTTTCAGTTGTTCGGCTATTGTGAAGTAATTTTTTTTTACTTTAAGCCATCTCTAATAGAAGAATTCGTTTTGAATTCTTAACATATATTTTCTTGGTTTATTTGTGTCATGTATATATATATATATATATAAGTTATGATTCTTATGTATGATGATTACAGAATTAACAGGAGAAACTAAAAGAAAATAGTTCCTTTTGTAATAGAGAGACAACAAGTATATTAATTTGACCTTTGAAAGACGGTGAATTTTTTAGTTGAAAAGAATAAACAAGCCATGTGTGTGTATTTTCCAAGAAAATATGCAAAACCATTCTAAACACAGTTGTCTTCAATCTACATGTCCTGTCATATGTAACATGTTTTTCTGTGTGTTTTCCCTGAGAAGAGGCCAAATCAGTGCTTGCATTGCATAGCTTCTGATTCTGAAAACCCTATAAGACAGCACGTTTATTCTGGCTAAAAGTTAATAAAACCAGATCTGTCAATTAAGCACACACTATCAGATTGTAAGCAGTTCAAGAAAACAAAACAACATCATGAAGAAATAATACAACAAAACTTTCATGGTGTCGCACAAATCCTCCATTCTAATTTCAATTATACTTCTTCTCTTCAACTATAGTGCACCTATTTGATTGATAACATTAATAATAACTGTGTTTTAAACCTTATAAAACCCGACTCTTACAATTAAGACATGACACATGACCTATCTTGAGGGGAATTTTCGAAATGTTAAGGCAATTGAAGCATCACACACGTCACATTGAATTAATTATCCTATGAAACCCTGGTTCACATTGTTATACTAAATAATATTTGGTTGTTGTGTTCTGGCATGACCAACTTGCAGTCACAAGAGAAGACGTAGAAGGGTATGAGAGAAGGATAATTCATTAATAGTTTGGCACAGAAAAGAATTTAAAATAAGCATCAAATTGGGTGAATATGGTATTGATGTAAAAGCAATCCATCCCGTGACTCTTTGTTGTTGTTTAGCTCCTTGTGGCCAAGAAATTGTAGGCAGCATATAATAGGTGGGTGACCATCGATTTAACTTAACCCATTCACGGGTGGCACAACTCATGTTTGATTAAATGTCACCAAAAGAAAAAGAGAAAAAGAGTAAAAGAAAAGAATGATACAAAGTAGTGGCATGTAACTACACAGTCCTAATAATATCCAAGGTTTAATTAAAGGTTAAAAATTGCAACTATACATTAGTCTCATTTGTGGTATGTAATCTTTTTTACTGCAAAAAGATTCCATAACCCTTTTAGAAACCATGATCACTCAATTATATACATGGTTCTATCTATCAACATGACCACTCAAGAAAACATATTAACAAACAGTGAAAGAGCAACGGACTTTGTGACTTCACCTGAACATGAGTGTTTGTTTCCTCTGAATTTTCTTGGTTCAGGAAGTTTTTCTCTAAGCATGATGGTGCATGTAAAGAAATTGTGGTGCAAAAAGAATGAGTTAGCCAAGTTAAAGTTGAGTGTGAAGAGGGTTTTATAGAGGGTAAGATTTTGACAGATAGTGGAATTGTTTAGCATGCATGCATTGCTTACAACTTTGTCATAACCTGTCACGTGTGCAGTCTCACGGGTGAGATAAAGAGAAAAGGGAGATTCCAAAATCAAATATAAACACAAATTGTGAGCTTAACGGAACAAAAGTTTGTGATCAAAGAGATTCTGTAACATAAAGGTGAACACTTTTTCTTTTAGTTGCCAGTTTGTGGCTCTAGATTAGACACGTGGCATGCACATACTCGTAGGTTATGTGCTTGCTTCATGACAGATATGCACAATAAGACTCATGAATGGAAGCTGCAACACAATGTTATATACAAAGAAAAGGAATAAAAAACTGAACTTAAGAAGAAGAAGATATAGACAAGTTGAACTCTATACTAAAATATTAGTTCCTGTCTTGTTTTCGAAGAATAAGAAAAAAAGTGTGATAAAATAAATGAAGTGGGTAATAAGGAAATTATAAAAATAAGAATGACAAATATAAATCTTCATTTTATATGTATCTGTCTATTTATATCTCATCACAGAAAGTATATTTGAACAAATATTTTCAACCAAATTTAAAAAAAAAAATTAACTTAATAAATTAAAATTAATCTATGCATATTAAAAATAAAATTTTGAAGAAATCATATGAAAGAGTTTCTATGAATTAGTTTATAAATAAACTGTTTGAACTTATAAAAATGTAATTTCATTCTTGTGTGTATTTTATACTTGTTGAAAAGTCTTATACTGTGTAGCCAAGAATCTTGTTCCGGTAGGTTTGTAATGTGTGTTGTATTGATCATTTAACGTATTGAAGGTGAAATTATTGATTGAGAGATGCCACCAAAAACAAAACAAAGTTAGTGAGATAAGCAAGACTAAGATGTTTTAGATAAACAGAGTGTTGCAAAACCATTGAAGTATTATAGATAGTGGTTTACTTAAAGATGTTTTAGATAGGTAATTCTTTATATTTATAGTGAAAGTTTATTTGACACTAGTGGTTCATTTTCTTGTATTACTTTTATATAAAAATAATACTAGATGCATTATTCCTTTTATATAGAATACATATCTCATCTAAGTATTGTATCAAAATAAAATAAAGTAGTTCCAAGAAATATATGATTTTACAAAAAAGAGAAAATTTAAAATATGTAGTGATTATTGTTAAATGGAGAAATTATGCACTGGAGAACTAGAAAGGTTGAAAACAATTAAAACTTAATTATTATATATTTTATGTTTTATTTAATTAATTAGGTGAATGGGAATGGCTAATGAAGCTGAAAATGGCTTTCACCCTTTTCACGTGTTGGTGTGTGTGTGTCACGGACTCAGTGGAAGCTGAAAATGGGTTTTAAATAGATTTGTTTTCCATCGGAGTGAGACAGTGACGAAGACAGAAAATGTATGAATCGAATTGCGAGGAATAAAACACATGTAAGGTTTCGTCACCTTCTTCATAAACCATTATTTTAACTTCTTTTAATAATTTTCTGCATTTGTCTTAATCATACTTCCAATCAAACATAGGCATTCAACCGGATTCGGCTCACACGTGTTTAAGGAAAGTTGCTACCTGTTCCACCTTTCACACCCTCCATCTTACTAAATCTAAATTTTCTATTAAGATTCTTTTTGGTGTTTTTCATTAAAAAACCATTATTATTAGTATATTATAATTATTTTAAAACACAGAAATCAGTATCAATCAATATATTTTAAAAACACAATAAAAAAAACCCAACAGAAAATCTATATTGGAATCTAACACTTCTCGATCTTCCTCTAATTTCTTTCTCAAATTTCACTTCACCTAATTTTTACCTTTTTATCTTTTGAGAAATTTTGGTTATTTCCTTTTTAATTTTTTTAATTCATCTTTCATTTTTTATAACGAGTTGATCGACGAGTTTGAAAAAAAAAATAATAAGTCAAAGATGAAAAAAATGAAAATAACAATCATAACATCGTATTAATAAAAAGGTATAGAAACAGGGAATACTTAAATAAATAAAAAAAGTTAACCTGTAAATAGAACAG